>Ga0153972_1000672_pt1 | contig 11090 bp, 9 predicted proteins | sample TSGA056MetaG_FD_104732 | JGI IMG/M metagenome (GOLD analysis project Ga0153972, IMG submission 104732) | Attine ant fungus gardens microbial communities from Georgia, USA - TSGA056 MetaG | ecosystem: Host-associated > Fungi > Mycelium > Unclassified | place: USA: Georgia, George L Smith State...
TCAGAATGATAAATATGTCACCACTCATAGTGAAGGTGATGAACCATTCCGAAGAGTAGTGGTTACCATTAAGAAATAAGCAAAAAGCAGAGTTGGGAGGCCGAAAGGATAGTGGCCAACTGGCTCTGCTTTCTTGATAAGCCCGCTGTGAGCGGACAAGAGGTATAATTATGAAATCAGAAACCATTGCGGCTATTGCGACGCCTCTATCCGTTTCCGGAATCGGGATTATTCGGATCAGTGGTGATGATGCCGGGTTAATTGTGGATAAAGTATTCCGTAACAAAGCTGGTAAACGTAAAATTGCTCAGGTAAAAAGTCATACGGTTCATTATGGTTACATTGTGAATAGTGATTTACCCGATTGGACGAATTACATTATTGATGAGGTTATTGTTATAGTAATGAATGCTCCCAACAGTTTTACAAAAGAAAATACTGTTGAGATTAATTGTCATGGCGGTGTTTTGGTAATGCAGAAAATATTGGCTGCGGTTCTGGAAAACGGAGCGAGATTAGCTGATCCCGGTGAATTTACGAAGCGGGCTTTTTTAAATGGGAGAATTGATTTAACAAAAGCTGAGGCTGTAATTGATATTATTCATTCACAAAATGAATATGCCTTGCGTTCCTCTGTGGATCAGTTGAAGGGTTCTCTTTCAGCTGAAGTAAAAAGTCTCAGGGAAGAAATTTTGTATCAGATCGCATTTATAGAATCTGCTTTGGACGATCCGGAGCATATCAGTTTGGAAGGGTATCAGGAGGAATTGGCGGAAAAAGTAAATGTTATACGATACCGGATTGAAAAACTACTTGCTACCGCCGATAACGGAAGGATGCTAAGGGAAGGAATTAATACTGTAATTGTCGGAAAACCAAATGCCGGTAAATCATCTTTACTTAATGTACTGGTTGGTGAAGAAAGGGCTATTGTTACGGATGTAGCCGGAACCACCAGAGATACTTTACAGGAGCATATCAGGCTGAACGGTATTGATTTAAATGTTTATGATACGGCTGGAATTCGTGCAACTGAAGATGTGGTTGAAAGGATTGGAGTGGAAAGGGCCAGAAAATATGCCGCCGAGGCGGATTTAATTATTTATGTGGTGGATTCTTCCATACCTCTTGATGAAAATGACAGTGATATAATTTCTTTTATTCAGGATAAGAAAGTGATTATTCTGATGAATAAATCTGATTTGCATGATCCGGAAGGATCTTCCGGCAAAAAAACGGAAATGTATGAAGAATTAGCCGGAAAATTTCCTTCCGAAATAGATATTATTACGGTTTCTACAAAAGAACAAACCGGTATGGATCTTCTGGAAAAAGCAATAATGAAGATGTTTTTTCAAGGAGAAATAACTTTTAATAATCAGGTGGTAATTACAAATATGCGGCATAAGGAAGCCTTTTCCGATGCTTATAATAATTTGGAATTAGTGAAAGAAAGTTTGGAAAAGGGCATGCCGGAAGATTTTTATTCTATTGATTTAATGAGTGCGTACACCTCTCTTGGGACTATTATTGGAGAAGAAGTGGATGATGATCTGGTAAATGAGATTTTTTCAAAGTTTTGTATGGGTAAATAACTGCCACTGGCGGCATGTTTGGAAGTTTGAGAAAGGATAATCGGATGGCAGAATATATAAATAAGGTTGATGTGTGTGTAATTGGGGCCGGTCATGCCGGCTGTGAAGCGGCATTGGCATGTGCAAGACTCGGCCTTAAGACCGTAATATTTACAGTCAGTGTGGACAGCATTGCTTTGATGCCCTGCAATCCTAATATCGGCGGTTCCTCCAAAGGTCATCTGGTCCGTGAAGTGGATGCTTTGGGGGGTGAAATGGGTAAGGTAATTGATGGAACCTTTATTCAGTCAAAAATGCTGAATGTGTCTAAAGGTCCGGCCGTGCATTCACTGCGGGCACAGGCAGATAAGGCGGAATATTCCCGGGCGATGAGGAAGGTATTGGAAAATCAAGATAATCTTACCATTAAGCAGGGTGAAGTCTGCGATATTTTATGGGAAGAGGATGTTTTGCCCGGTGCAGAAAAACCAATTAAGATAATTAAGGGAATTAAAATATTCACAGGAAATGTCTACGAATGTAAAGCTGTTATCTTATGTACCGGCACATATTTAAAGGCCAGGTGTCTTTGTGGTGAATCAATTGAATATACCGGTCCAAACGGATTAAAAGCCGTTAATTATTTAACAGATTCATTAAAAAAGCTGGGAATAGAAATGCTTCGTTTTAAAACCGGAACCCCAGCCCGGATGGACAGAAGAAGCCTTGATTTCAGTAAAATGCAGGAACAGTTGGGAGATGAAAGGGTAGTCCCTTTTTCCTTTTCAACAGATCCGGAAGCGGTTCAAAAAAAACAAGTTTCTTGTTATCTTACTTATACCAATGAAAAAACCCATGAGATAATTCGGCAAAATCTTGACCGTTCGCCTATATACGCCGGGATTATTGAAGGAACAGGTCCAAGGTATTGTCCATCTATTGAAGATAAGGTGGTTAAATTTGCCGATAAAGACCGGCATCAGGTTTTTATTGAACCGGAGGGATTACATACCAATGAAATGTATGTCAGTGGGATGTCTTCTTCCATGCCGGAGGACGTCCAGATTCAAATGTATCGGACTGTGCCCGGTATGGAAAACTGTGAAATTGTCCGAAATGCCTATGCTATTGAATATGATTGTATAGATGCCAGGCAGTTGGATCCCACATTGGAATTTAAGGATATAAAAGGTCTATTCAGCGCCGGACAAATTAATGGCAGCAGTGGTTATGAAGAAGCTGCCGGTCAGGGATTGATTGCCGGTATTAATACTGCTATGTTTATTTATAATAAAGAGCCTTTGCTTTTAGATCGCTCTGAGAGTTATATCGGAGTTTTAATTGATGATTTAGTTACCAAAGAAAATAAAGAACCTTACCGTATGATGACTTCCCGGGCGGAATATCGATTGTTTCTGAGACAGGATAATGCTGATTTAAGACTTAGAAAAAAGGGGTATGAATTCGGGTTAATTACAAATGAGCAGTATCAAATTCTGTTAGAAAAAGAAAGCATGATTGAGCATGAGGTCAGTCGTCTTAATAAATACTATGTGGGAGCCAGTCAGGAGATACAAAATTTTCTGCAAAGGCATAATAGCTCCTCATTAAAAACCGCCGCCAGTCTGGCGGAGTTAATGTGTCGGCCGGAATTGGATTATGCCCAATTAGCGGAAATAGATAAAGATAGGAAGCATTTGCCGGAAGCGGTAATAAAGCAGGCTGAAATTGAAATTAAATATAAAGGGTATATTAACCGCCAGTTAAGGCAGATTGATCAATATCGGAAGATGGAAAAAAAGAGGATACCGGAAGATATCAATTATCATGATGTACCTTCCCTGCGATTGGAGGCACGCCAGAAACTGGAGCGGTTCCGCCCCATATCCATTGGACAGGCTTCCAGGATATCCGGAGTTTCTCCTGCGGATATATCCGTACTTTTAGTCTATTTGGCACATTTTTGACTTTGAGGGATAGTGGCTTGTGAATAGTAATAACATTTTAATAGCAGGAAATAAAAGGAGTTATGGGTGACTGGGTTTAATATGGATTTTTTTATGAATGATTTAGATGAAATCGGATTACAGTTGTCGGATAAACAGATTAATAGTTATTTTACTTATTATGAGACATTGATAGAGTGGAATCAGTATATGAATCTAACGGCAATAACTGATTTACAGGAAGTTTTTAAAATACATTTTATCGATAGCTTAACTTTAGTAAAGGCAATAAATCTGGAGGATGGAATTAGCTTGATTGATATCGGCTGTGGTGCGGGTTTTCCAGGATTAGCTTTAAAAATTGCTTTTCCAAGCCTAAAAATAACTTTATTGGATTCATTAAATAAAAGGATTCAATTTTTAAATGTGGTAATTGATAAACTGGGACTATCAGAAGTGAAAACACTTCATGGCAGGGCGGAAGATTATGCCAGACCGGACAAATTGAGAGAACAATATGATTTGAGTGTTTCCCGGGCGGTAGCAAATCTTTCCGCGCTATCGGAGTATTGTCTTCCATACGTGAAGCCTGGCGGTAAATTTATCGCCTATAAGTCTGAAAAATTATCGGAAGAAATTATGGATGCGAAAGGGGCAATTGAATTATTGGGGGGCAGAATTGAAAAAACAATAGATTTTCTGCTGCCCGGAACGGATATTAACCGTAGTTTGCTGGTAATTGATAAAGTAAAGAAAACTCCCGGTAAGTATCCCAGAAAAGCAGGATATCCGGCCAAAGAACCTTTGAAATCATAATACCCCGCAGCTTGCTGCGGGGTATTTGACTATGATAAATATACACTTAGATAATTTAATACTTCATCCGGTTTTTCCATATGTGGTAATTGTTTTGTTTTTGGTATAAAAACAGATTCAATTGCATTGTTGTAATATACATAATTTTCTACAATCGTCTGATTATCTTCTTTATCACTTCCTGCTATCATATAAATACTATTATTGATTTCTTTTAGTGCATGAATAATATTGGCATTCATGTAACGTCCAATGTAGCTGGCATATGCATGCTTTGAGTTATGATCTGGTGTATGGGCTGCTTCAATATATGTGAGAATGTCTTTCTCTTCAATATTATTAGGATTGAAAAAAAACTTTTCCTGAAAGAGTTTGTAAAAAGCGGCTTTACTGGAATGCAGATTATATATAAAAGTGCCCAGTATAGGGGTTTCCATAAAAAACTTCAGCAATCGGGTCTGTTTTGACGGAATCTGATTGAGCTGGTATAAGCTTTGTGGGTTTATAACGATTAATTTATTGACTAAATCATGATCATTATGACATACCATAAAAGCGATGGGAGATGCATCCCCGCTGGCGATTACGTTTGTTCTGCGGCCAATAATTGTTTTAATAAAATCTGTAATCATCTGAACATACAAATAATTTGTATAAGTGATATCCGTTTTATCAGAAAGACCATATCCTAAAAAATCAATGCTATAAACTTCATATTTTTTTGAAAGTTCATCTTCTATCCGGCAATATTCATAAGAAGAGCTCCCGATTGTTAAGTCGTGAAGCAAAAGTATCGGATAGCCTGCTCCTTTTTTATGATAACGTATTTTGCCAAATCGCCATTCATAATATTTGTTTGAACTGCAGGATAGTGTATTTTTAAACGTGGAACGAGTATATTCTATACGGTTCATAATATGCATGGCGGCGGTTGCTAAGCCGGCCAGAACGAGCATTGTTTTTCCTTTTTTCATGATAACCTCCGTCAGTCTGTTTTTTTGGCTTACTATTCACATTTTGCTCAACTATAAAAGTTGAAAGATATCGATATTTATTGATATAACAGCTATTCCTATGTTATAATTATTAGAAAATAATTAAAATAAACTATTAAATTATACTTTTTTATTATATGATAAAATTAAGAAACATACAAATATTTTATTTATAAATAGGCTATTATATTAAATAAATTATTATGCAATTAATATAATTATTGACATATATTTTATTTTATAGGAGAACTTTATTATTTTTGGGATAAATAATAATCCTATAGAATAACAATAATGTAAACGGAGGAAAATATGAGTATTAAAGTGATGCTAGTTGATGACCATGTATTATTTCGGGAAGGTATAAAACAATTACTGGAGATCGATGGAACAATAGAAGTAGTAGCTGAAGCAGGTGATGGGGTGGAATGTTTAGAACTATTGGAGAAGGTTAATCCACAGCTTATATTATTAGATATTAATATGCCTAAGAAAAATGGCATTGAAGTATTAAGCGAAATTAGGAAAAGAAACATTCTTATTAAAGTTTTAATTTTAACTGTACATAAAGAAATTGAATATGTATTGAGAGCTGTTGATATTGGTGTAGACGGATATATACTAAAAGATTCTGATTCGTCAGAGTTAAAGAAAGCAATTTATACAGTTGTAGACAATGAAAGCTATATACAACCGACGCTAATCCCGATACTTAATAATCGATTATTTTCCAGAGATGTTGACAAAATAAAAATTAATTCCTTAACTAGGCGTGAGATTGAAGTTTTGATACAAGTTTCTTATGGAATGTTTAATAAGGAAATTGCTAATGTATTAAATATTAGTGAAAGAACTGTGAAAAACCATATATCAAACATTTTTAAGAAAATTGAAGTTGCAGATAGAACACAAGCAGCAGTTTTTGCTATAAAGAACAATTTAATTACATTATAGATAATTATTTATGGTTAAGGAAATGCTTCACGTGAAACATTTCCTTTCTTTTTTATGTATTGGTACAACATAATGTTTCACGTGAAACATTCAGACCCTACATGTAGTAATATTAATTGTGAAACATATAGAATATTTTGTGAAACATGTTTACTATTCAGCCCTATGAGTTTCATAGCAACGGTTGATGCCCAAACTCAACAATATAATCATAAAGAGCTGTACCAGACTATCTTCAAATATGAATTTCCATAACTTTTATGTAGATATAAAATTCATATAATGTTATAATTGTAAAGAAAATTAGTTAATTTTTAAAGTACATATGTAACAGTTCAGCACCCTGTATCCCGCAAAGTCAAAATTATGCCTAATGTGTGCGAAGCACACAATGCATAATTTTGCGAGGGTAGAAAGCGCCAAATCACATGTTCTTTGTGATTGTAATTCAACTTGTTGGATTTGGGCATCAAAGGTTATTATGAAACCCCTAGGGTTGAATAGTAACTACATATAATGAAAGGTGATTTGAGAATGAGTAAAATCATAGCTATAGCCAATCAAAAAGGTGGAGTTGGCAAAACAACAACATCCATAAATTTGTCAGCTTCATTAGCTGCGAAAGGAAAGTCAATTTTAGTAATTGATACAGATCCTCAAGGTAATACAACCAGTGGATTTGGTGTTGATAAAAACAATCTGGAGGACACCATATATGAATTAGTATTGGGGGAATGTACTATTAAGGATTGTATTATATCAGACGTAATTCCAAATGTTTCTTTAGTACCTTCAAATGTCAATCTTGCAGCGGCGGAAATTGAATTAATCGGAGTTGACAGAAAGGAATACATTTTGAAAAAAGAAGTTGATTATGTTAAAGATCAATATGACTATATTATTATTGATTGTCCTCCCTCTTTAAACATGTTAACTATAAATGCAATGACAACAGCCGACAGTGTAATGGTTCCGATTCAATGTGAATATTATGCCCTGGAAGGCTTAAGTCAATTAATTCATACGGTAAATTTGGTAAAGGAGAGATTAAATCCTGATTTGGAGATGGAAGGTGTATTGTTTACTATGTATGATTCCAGAACAAATTTATCAATGCAAGTGGTGGAAAACGTGAAACAGAATTTAAACCAATATATTTATGATACCATGATACCCAGAAATATAAGATTGGCGGAAGCACCCAGCTACGGACAGCCAATAAATATATATGATGCAAAATCTGCAGGGGCAGAAGCTTACTTATTATTAGCGGAAGAAGTTATTCAACATGAAAAATAGAATAATAACTGGAATCAAATAAGGGAGGAAGGAATACAGTATGGCAAGCAGAGGACTAGGAAAAGGATTAGATTCTTTGATTCCGAACGCAGTTGGAGAAACAAAACTAAAGAGAGATAGCAGCGGAAATGCCGATAATAATCCGGAAACACTTATAAAAATTACGAAAATTGAACCTAATAGAGAGCAGCCCCGTAAAAACTTTGACGAGGATGCCTTACAGGAATTAGCTGATTCCATTAAACAGTTTGGGCTATTACAGCCTATCTTGGTTCAGGAACGTAAAAACTATTATGAAATTATTGCTGGTGAAAGAAGATGGCGTGCCGCAAAATTAGCAGGACTCAAAGAAGTACCAGTTATTATTAAGAATTATACAAATCAAGAAATAGTAGAGATTTCATTAATTGAGAATATTCAGCGGGAAGATTTAAATCCCATAGAAGAAGCACAGGCTTTCAAACGATTGCTGTCAGAATTTCATCTGAAGCAAGATGAGGTGGCGGACAGAGTTTCTAAAAGCCGTGCCGCAGTAACCAATTCTATCAGACTGCTGAAATTATCTGATGAAGTACAACAAATGCTTATCAATGACATGATTAGTACCGGGCATGCCCGTGCATTAATAGCAATTGAGAATCAGGAAGAGCAGTCTAATATTGCGCAGAGAGTCTTTGATGAAAAACTAAGTGTGCGTGATGTGGAAAAGCTGGTAAAAAATTTGTACAAGCCAGATAAGCCTAAAAAGCTGACGGATAAAGCCTTGCAAGTTATTTATCAGGATTTGGAAGAAAAACTAAAACAACGACTAAGCACAAAGGTTACCGTTATTTCTAAGGGAGAAGGAGCCGGAAAAATTGAAGTAGAATTCTACAATCACGATGATCTGGATCGTATACTTGAAATGATTGGCAACAAGTAATTGCATGGATTACAAAGGAGAAATTATGAATCAAAGTACATTATTCAGCAGTATGGGGTTAGGAAATTTGGATATTGGATATATTATTTTAGTATTGCTCATTTTATTTTTGATATCAATTATATTATTAGTGATGCAGATTGTGAAGTCAAACCGACTGAAGAAAAGATTGGACAAGTTTATGACGGGTAAAGCAGCCGGTCATTTGGAAGAAAAAATCATATCATTATGTGAGGATAATAAGCTGCTGAAGAAAAACATAGATAGTAATGAAAGTGATATTCGGACATTATTTAGTAGATTACAGTCCGCATTTCAAAAAATGGGACTCATCCGATATGATGCATTTAACTACATGGGAGGACAGTTAAGTTTTTGTGTAGCATTATTAAATGAAAGAAATGATGGTTTTATTATAAATTCAGTCCATAGTACAGAAGGATGTTACTCTTATACAAAAGAAATTAAAAACGGGGAATGCTCCATTATGCTGGGAAAAGAAGAAAAAGAAGTATTGGACATAGCGATGGGAAAATAAGTTTTATTATTTTTGCGGTAATAAATAACTTTGAATTTATTAGGTTTGATGGTAGAATAGTAATCGTCAAAATCAGTTCTATAACGGAATTAATAAGATCATGGTTAAACATACTGTTTTATAAAATAGGCTATAGGTAAAAAAATATGGAATGGAGAACGTTATGATCGATATCAAGCTAATAAGAGGAAATCCGGGTTTGGTAAAAGAAAATATTAGGAAAAAATTTCAGGATACCAAGTTGCCTTTAGTGGATGAAGTAATCCAATTGGATGATGAGAGCAGAAGGACAAAACAGGAAGCCGACAATTTACGTTCTAATCGTAACAAAATATCCAAGGAAATCGGTGGTCTGATGGCACAAGGAAAAAAAACGGAAGCGGAAGCCAAAAAACTGGAAGTAACTGCAAGTGCCGAGAGATTATCCATATTGGAAGAAAAAGAAATAAAGCTGCAGGAAAAAATAACAAGCATTATGATGGTTATACCCAATATAATAGATGAATCTGTTCCCATAGGAAAAGATGACAGTGAAAATGTGGAAATAACCAAATATGGTGAACCGATAGTTCCGAATTTTGATATTCCATATCATTCGGAAATTATGGAAAGTTTCCAGGGAATCGACCTGGATAGTGCCGGGAAAGTGGCAGGGAATGGTTTTTATTATTTAATGGGTGATATCGCCAGACTGCATTCTGCTGTAATTTCATACGCCAGGGATTTTATGATTACCAGAGGATTTACTTATTGCATTCCTCCTTTTATGATTCGCAGCAATGTTGTAACAGGAGTAATGAGTTTTGCGGAAATGGATGCCATGATGTATAAAATTGAAGGGGAAGACTTATATTTAATTGGAACTTCAGAGCACTCCATGATTGGTAAATTTATTGATACCATAATACCGGAAAAAAATCTTCCTTATACAATGACCTCATATTCTCCCTGTTTCCGGAAAGAAAAAGGAGCACATGGAATTGAAGAAAGAGGTGTATATCGGATTCATCAATTTGAAAAGCAAGAAATGATTGTGGTCTGCAAACCGGAGGAATCTTCCATGTGGTTTGAGAAATTATGGAATAATACCGTTGACCTCTTCCGTTCTTTGGACATACCGGTAAGAACTTTGGAATGTTGTTCCGGTGACTTAGCTGATTTAAAAGTAAAATCATATGATGTGGAGGCATGGTCACCCAGACAAAAAAAATATTTTGAGGTGGGAAGCTGTTCCAATTTGGGAGATGCCCAGGCAAGGAGGCTAAAAATCCGGATCGATGGGGAAAATGGAAAGTATTATGCTCACACTTTGAATAACACTGTCGTGGCGCCGCCGCGGATGTTGATTGCATTTCTGGAAAATAATTTACAGGAAGACGGAAATGTGCGGATACCAGAATTATTAAGGCCGTATATGGGAGGACATGAATTTCTTCAGAAATAAAGTATCATAGAAGAGCAGTATGGAATATTGTAAAGAAGAGAGAGGGTGAGATTTTTGCATAGATTTATGCGCTCAATCGGTTTCAGTGACTATAAAAACCGGAAAAAGTTAAAAGAATTATTAATTGATATAATCATGAATTCTGATGAACATGCCTACACATTTAATCAGGATGAAGTTATGCTGGGTGAATTCCGCAAAAATTTCGCCGAAAATATGGGAATTGCCGTCTGTGGAGAATTTGATGACGAGGACAAATTCATCTATAATTATTATTATCCTTATGTAAGAGGAGAGGGTGTCACCACAGTTGAGGATGTTTCCATAGAGCGTCATTCCGGCAAAGAGTCTTATGCCGGAGTGTGTGATGATATTAAGGTAGGAATATCCTTAATTTTCTATCTTCAGAACATGATTCCATATGTAAAGGCTTATTCCATGGACCAGCTGCCTATCAAGGGTACGTCATTGACTTTGAATGGGTTGTCCACCAGCGGAACCATTGTGATGCCTATTATGAAGGATGAAGAACAAAAACTTCGGGTGAAAAGAGAGTCGGCAGACCGTACTAACTTAATAGCTGCCGCCCGGAAAGGTGACGA
>Ga0153972_1000673_pt1 | contig 11076 bp, 13 predicted proteins | sample TSGA056MetaG_FD_104732 | JGI IMG/M metagenome (GOLD analysis project Ga0153972, IMG submission 104732) | Attine ant fungus gardens microbial communities from Georgia, USA - TSGA056 MetaG | ecosystem: Host-associated > Fungi > Mycelium > Unclassified | place: USA: Georgia, George L Smith State...
GGGATTGCCGCCCGTCAGCGTTTGAAACTCGGCCATCTTTTTTTGCATTTCATCATAGATGAATTGTTCGACTTCACCGACACGGAGCGTTCCACACCCGCTACAGGTTCCCCTGTCGGCTCGCGTCCTACACCGGAAATAAAAGCCGTTTGACGGACTGGGCGTACTCATAAGGCCAGCCCCGCACCTGCCGCATTTGATTTTCCCCGCAAGCCATGTGTTTTTGGCCTTGCGCGTACTACCGAAACTGGAATTGTTCATCAGCTTTCTGCGGCATTGAAGCCATACATCCGAAGATATAAGCCCCTCGTGCGGTGCAATAACAAGAATATGGTCTTTCAAATTGCTATTCTTGCTTTCGGCTACGTCCCGGCCCTGATAGAGATAACAGCCGTTTGTCCCGGTAAAGTCCGCCACGTCATTGACGATAGCCGCACCCTGGCTTTTGAAAAACTCGTACAGTTCCAAATCAGCCTGTGCGTATACAGGATTTCGTAACAGGATGGATAATGTTTTCCGTTGTAGCTCCTTCCCGTCAAAGTCGATACCCTGCTCCGCAAAGTGCCGGGTAATGTCGCCAAGTGATATATCCGGCTCGGCATACATTTCAAACATCAGCTTTACGCACTCCGCTGCCTCCGGTTCTTCCACCATCATTTTTGAACGTACCCCCTGTATGACGGTAGGCTCCAGCTTGTATCCGCAAGGCGCTTTCCCGCTCATGTGAAAGCCCTTTTGACACCGGGAGTAGTAAGCGTCCGTTACGCGCTTCTGGATTGTTTCGCGCTCGCCAAAGTATACAAGGGGACAAACAAACAGACCGGAACGGGCTGCTAACAATAAAAACGATATGTTCTCAAACTGAGGGCATATCGTTTTTTGTTGCCCCTCGTCCCCGCCGTTTCCCCGTCCTGCCCCCGTCGTTCCCTCTGAAATGCCGCGCGCACGGCGGCATTTCAGGCGGGGACGCACGGTGAAAAAAGGGCGCGGGAGCGGCCTTTTTTCGCGGGCGAACCCGTGCGGGGTGCAGGGGCAGCGCCCCGCCACACACCTTGCGCTCGCGCAAGGTATAGTGTGTTACACCTGCTCCGGCGACCGACGTGAAATCTGACCCCGCTGCTGTTGTGCGGGGGCGGGTTTCGCGGCGGGAAAGCAGGGTGGTTTTTCCGAAGCCCGCAGGAAAGCGGGCGAAGGGAAAAGCGCCCTGCTTTCATAAGCCGGACAGGTGTATGAACCTCTCACCCGTAACACCAAGCTAAAAATGAAAGGATGTGCCAATATGCCGTTTGCCATATTACGGTTCGCCAAGATGAAAGGCGGGCCTGCCAAGTCTTTGGAAGCCCATCATGAGCGCAAAAAAGAAAAGTATCGGAGCAATCCCAACGTGGACATTTCCCGTAGCGCGGAGAATTACCACATCTGTAGCGCGTCACGCAAAACGTAATTGAAACATCAGGCAAAATGTAATTATAGCCGCAAATAAGTGGAAATTAGCCGGGATTAAATGAATAATAACCGGAATAAATATGCAGTATAAAGGCTCGCCACAACTAGCAGGGCGAGCCTTTATTACCTCATTCCTCTGACAAAGCTTTGGCTCTGGCCTCAACCAACACACTACGCAACTTCTGGGCAAGCTCCGGGTAAGCTTTGATTTTACTCATGAGGTCGCCTTCCATCTGCTCAAAAGCTAAGTTGGCTTTTTTCGCGTGGAATAGTCAGTCCTCTTGCGGTCAGCCTCGGCCTTGGAAAGCTGGATAAAAAGCTGTCCGGCCTTTTCTATAGGAATGTCGTTAAACTCCTCCTCTGCGGAGGATATCTTTTGCAACAGGCCGCTTTTTAATATAGCTGCTGTGGCCTCAGTGGTATCAAGGTCGGGATTTCTGCCAATGGTGTCAATGATATACTTGGTCTTTTCCAAGTCGTCGGCAATGCGCTGAGCCGATTCAAACACCTTGAAAGCGTACCGCGACAGCGATGATTGGCTGACCTTGTATCCCTGCTCGGCAAGCCATGTAATGATATCCGCATAGCTCATATTATAGTTGATTAAACGCTCGTTAACGCCATCTTGAATATGCTTTGGAAGCTGGTACATCTTCGCATCGGAGCGTGGCTTTCTGGCCTTTGACATTACAAATCAATCCCCGATTCCGTGTCGCCGCCGTTCTCAATGAAACGGACGCCTTTTGTAGTGAGCCGCGCCACGCCGTCATTCTCGTAGGCGGTGTAGGGAGTAATCCTCGCGTCGGTAAACTCAATTAGCCCCATGTCTGCGAGATACTTTAGCGGCTCCCATATACTAGGGTCAGCGATAAGCCCATCCCGCATAAGGTCGTTCGAAATGCGGCGCACTATCAGACCGTACTGATGGCCCTTGACAAGCATACGCAATATGTAGCCTCGAACAGCAGCGTTCTGCCTTCCCGTGCTTTGAAAATCTGTCATTTCGATTGTCCTCCATACTTTTTAATATCCTCATGTGAAAGCCCCATGAGCTCGGCGCTACGGGAAGCTACGCGCCGAGATTCAATATTATCGGCGCACATTTCCCCCGTTGGAACTACTTGCGGCGTGGTTTTAAGCCAAAGGATAAACTCATCAAAATTTGTCATGGCACTACGAAAGGCCCAATCGCGTTGAAAAGGAGCAAGCTTGCCCTCCTTTAGCGCCATAGTAATCGCGCTTTCCGCTTCCGCCTTGTGTGCCTCAAATTCTATAGCTTCTGCCTTGAGCTTTAAGGCCGTCTGATTGTCCAGCAGCGCTGCCACCGCCCGATAGATTTCTTCCAGCGTCGCGGTTGCGGGAAGCTGCAACAGTTCCGCAAGCATTTCCAGCTTCGTGCCGTTTCCCGGGAGAGTATCGCCCTCCGGTGCATCGGCGGCGGGAGCGCCGGATAATGACGCATCTTTGTTGACGATGGGCGTCATGGCGTCGATGGCGGGCTTGTTGGTCAGGGCGACGGAATGAAGCTTGAGCGCCCTGCGGTCGCTTTTACGAGCCATGATAACGGGGGAACAATATTTGTATTCCCTGTTCTTTAGGTACTCTGCGCCTTTTTCTGTCCAATCGACCGTCGCGTAAATGCCGTCATACTTCAAAATAATGTCCTGAATCCATCCGGCTGCGGGAGCCTGAACATCTTTTAAGGTCTGATGCTCATAGTCTATCGGGATTTGAAGTTGCCGTTCTTTAAAATCCTGTCGGATATTGGAATAGGATTCATTGTCTACAAAGAAGTCGCCTTTTTGGCTGTGAACCAGTCCCAGTGGAAGAATTTTAAACTCTTTTGGGACGCCGCTCTCAACGGCTACGGAGTTTTCAATCATAATGAAGTTATTCATGTTCCGCCTCCTGTTCGCCAGTCGAGCCAAAAGCAAGCTGCCACAGGCCGTACCCGGCATTGCAGCGGGAATCCACGCCATAGACAAACTCTTTTTCCCAAAACACGTTATCATCGTTGGGTCTGTCTTTCGCCACAAGCTGCGGCTTACGCCTGTTCTGGAAGATGAAGGGCTTTATAGGGCGCTTTGTGCATAACAGAAACCACTGTTCGGGATTGGCCGCCAGATCGGGGACAACCAGCAGTTCAGCCGTGCCTTTATAGATATTCGTCTCTTGGTGAATCTCGGTGGCCTCCAAAATCGTACGCGCAACAGCTTCTTTCTGCGGCGATACAACCAGTAGGTCTGGCACAATGCGCAGCGGTTCGCCCTCATCATTGACAAGGGTAAGTATCTGTGTACGAGCTGCGCCGTAGCTGTCGGGGGTGAGTTGGGAAGTCCCCTTGTTGCTTTGTGCCTTAACCTTCTTGCCCTCAATACCGGGCATATGGTTATCGCTGATGAACGGCTTTCCGTCAAAGCACTTTTCGGTAAAAGCCTTGGCGAACAGTTCAAACACCAACTTGTCAGGGTGTTTACGTGCGGCGAACGCAAGATCCTGGAACATAGGCTTAAAGACACCTATGCAGTCGTCCTCGATATCATTACGGGGAACGGATACGGTTAGTTCAAAGTCCCGGTTGCGGATGGTATAGCCATAGACCGCAAGGCTTCTTATCTGACGGTCGCCTATCCACTCCCGCATACTCGGGACGGCTCCAAGCCACGCATAAGTTTCGTCTCGCGTTTCGGAAGGAACTTCCATAGCCACTTTAGGATATTGTACCTCTGTTTCTGCAAACGCCTTGTTAAACACCGTGTTAAAGCTGCTGAAGGCGTCCCGGATGGTTGACTGATTGATAATCATTTTGTTTTATCCTCCTCATGTGATTTGACAATCTCATATATTTGCCGTTGACTAATTTCATACTTGCGAGATAGCTGCGGAATGTTATATCCGTTGTATTCCCCCCTGATGATACTGTTGCGCACAGGCAGTAATATCCTTTGTGCGCTTGGTAGATAAAAGGTAGCGCCGCCAATCAGCTTGGTTAGTTTAATAAGGTTCTCTAGACCAATTTCCTCGGCGATAACCCGGTACATACTGTCTGGAAGCATATCAGCAGTGATTTCTTTCATCCATGTGCCTGCCATTGGCACCACCTCCTCCTTCCTGTTATGTAATAATTCTAGCGATAGTGCATAGAACTTTCTAATGAACTAGTTCAAAAAGTAGTGAGCCGTTTACTGGCGATTTAAGCCCTTTCCCTTTGGCGATAAGTAAATCCCCACAAAAACGGGAGCAGCCCCGTTAGCACGCGTGCTAACGGGGTCTGAGGACATTTATATCCGGGCATTCCAAATCCTTATTGCTTCCTGTTGGGCTTCATCTTGCGTAAAGGTCTTGCCTTTCACTCCGTGATAGCTCATATACTCGCCTATAGCTATAGGCGTAGTTGTAACATGACAGCGTGTGCATTTTACACTGTATGCTGAGTCAGCATATAAGCCACTAGCTCTTAGCTGTGCAGGGGAACCACAAAAGGGACAGGAAGCGATCTCCGGCGTTTCTATGGTTTGGCTGTCGTGGTTAGTGGGCGATTGAAATAATTTGATGGAAACTGTCGTATCTAACGTGCTCATATTATTACTCCTTTTATGTAAAATCTTAATGTTACAGTGGTTGTCCTCCATAATGCGTCAATTCATCAAAAGCGTCCATCAGCCTTTCAGGCAGATCAGCGGAGGAAAGCGATTGCATCATGTCGGCCCCTTCCTGCAAACCTATGTAATACCCAAGTACAGAAGCGGCGCTGATAATTGCATAGAGGTTATCTTCAAAGAGACTGACATGTTCTTCTGATAGCCCTTTTATTCCCTTTTGCTTCTTTATGGCCTCTATCGCTTCCTTAAGGCTACGGCTGCGGTTGCTAATCCGTCCAAATTTCTCATTGAAGTTGTCCCGCATCGAATCTATTACAATCTTACTGATCATGCTACTACCTCCCCAAAAAGTTGTTTCTGCGTATCGCGTAGATGCTTGGCCGTCAGTTTTTGGCCTTTTACGGCGGTAAACTCCAAAGCCACGTCATAGAGCTTTTTTGCTGTTCTGAGGCTCTCGGCACAGGCTAGTTTGAGCATGTAGCCAATACACTCCTGACTTAGGCCGGGGAACATTGCGCTCATTTCCTCCACAGTGTAATCGTTGTACACCTTCTTGCGGACGATGATCCTTGTTCGAAGCTGATCAAACTCATAGCTCCTTCGCCCGGAAAGCATTTGACGGTAAATTTTGTCGTTACCTGCGAGAACGATACCGACGCCTGCCAGATCGTTGAGGTTACGGACGGCTTGCAGTGCGTCCAGCGATAGGTGATCGGCTTCATCAATGATAATAAGTCTGTTAGTCCCCGCAAGCTGCTCGATAAGGGTATTCATCAAGGCCGCTTTCCTGCCCGGTACATTGCGTCCCAGCCTATCACCAAAAAGTCCTAATATTGAGGTTGCAGACGTTGTACAAGCGTTGGCCGTGACGAAGATTACACCCGTATTTGTTTCGGCGTAATGCTTTAACGCCGTGGTCTTCCCGGCTCCCGCGTCTCCGCTGACTAAAGCCAGATCGTTGTGACGGTGAGCGTAAAAGCAGGTAAACAGGACTTCTTTCGTATTGTACAGATCGGCGTAAAAGCAGGAGCTTGAAACATTGTTTAAACGCGCTTTACTGACTGTTAGATACTGGTTTACGATTTTCGCTACTTCCTCATTGTCCCCGGCATAGCTGCCGCCTAAGAATTGAGATATGACGGATGTGGATAGCCCGGTTTCCTTTGAAATTTGCCGCTGTGACTTTTGGCTCTGCTCCATAAACTCTGTCAGTGTCTGTCTTGCTTCATCGAACATGTCTTAACCTCCTTGCGCTTGTTTTTGATAATATTCCAGCAACATCGCGCTTGCGCTGTCCTCGTCCCTGATCCGTCTCGCGCTTGCTGGTTGGTCTGTGTTGCGCAATACCTCGGTGTTCTGCGTTGCCTGTGGCGCGATTTGCTCTATAACAAGCGGTTCTCCCGTTTCGCTATAAGTCTTTTCCATAGACTGATTTTTTGCAATAATGCTATGTATATCCATTTCACGCGCGGGTTTATAGCGTTTGTAGACGGCTCTTGCAGCTTTCTTCTCCTTTGCGGCTCGGATGTAGTCCTCCTCGGTGGTATGACGGAACGGCGTCCTTATCTTCGCCACCGCTACGCATATGGCGCGGATATCCACGTCAAACACGTTGATTTTGTCTATGTTGTCCGGGTCATAAACGACAATCACGCGCTCACCCACATGGGACGCCAGCAATTCATGATAATAGTTGTTATTTTTGATGGAAATGCCGTTTTTATGAACGGTTCTTTCCTCGGAATTACCGCATAAGAGACGCAGAGCGTCACAATCACTAATAACGCGCTTTGTTTTTAGATTCTCAAAGTACACTTGATCCGGGCATTTACCGTCTAAATCCCGGCCTTTACTTGGCGTGTTGTTATATTCCTGTATGTAGGCCGCGAGCATTTTAATGTATTCTGTAAGACTTGGGGCGAGCTTTAATATCTCCTTGTCGGAGGTCTGCATACATTCCGGCCTGATTTTAGCGTTGCAGCCTGTGTATGTCTGGAATCTCCGGCTGAATCTGTTGGTGAATGTTCCAAAGAACCGCTCCACCGTTTTGGCCTGCCCGTGGTACTTGGTAGCGTAGATCATCCCGATGTTCAGTTGGTTTCCCAGCGACATGGGATAATCCCGGCTGAAATACTTGGAACGGTAATCCTTACCGTTATCAAAATAAACCTCGTTGGGAATACCATGTTGCTCCGCGCCGATGCGGAAACACTGCTTAACAACGGTTGCGTTGGGGTCTGCGTTCCTGGCTACAAAGGACATTACCTTATTGGAACGCGCATCAAAGAAAACAGTAAGCCATGGTCGGATAGCCTTCTGACCATCCGCGCTTTTGACAAATACGTCTGCAAGATGATGGTCTGAGAACCATATATCGTTTGATTCAATGTCAAGCTTGCTGCGCTCCATGGATGGAAGCGCGTCCTTGAAGGCTTTCGACCCTTCTCGGTAGTACAGGATTGCATAAAGCGGGATTTGCCTGACTTTCCGTTCAAACGCTGACGCGGACGGAATATTCTGGAATGATGGCTTTATCAGGTCATAGCAGAGTTTGATTGAGCGCTTCTGCTGTGTCATATATAGGGCATAGAAGCATTCCCACGCTTCATCCGGGATTGTATCCTGTCCCCGGTTATGACCGCCGCGCTGGTCAATCAGGCCAGCAACGTCGCCGCTCTTGTATTTCCTCTGCCAGCGGAACAGCTTGCTTTTAGTGATAGCGTCCTCGGACGGGTTTTCGGTGTTGAATTTCTCAACAAATTTGTCGGGAGAAAGGCTGGATTGGTGATACTGGACAACTATCCACGCCTTTTCGTTGGCCTCGTCCCGTTGTTTGCCTGTGTAATGCAGGATATCTTGTTGTTCCCGCTCTTTACCGTGATATCTGTCCTGTGCGGCTTGCGATAGGCTTGGAAGGGCTATTTCATACTTTAAGCCGCTCTTACCTCCAGCACCGTCGATATGGCGGTATTCGTATTTCTCTATATTGCGCCGAACAGTACGTTCATTAACCTGTAAAAGCTCGGCGACTTCCTTTGTGGTAAGCCATACCAATAGTGCTCACCTCCTGCCTTACTCTGGACTGTTAGAAATAGCAACCCTGTTTTTTGTCACGTCTATATTTCTTTTCCGAATAATGCACTAACTAAATCAAAAGGGTCCATCTTCAGCGGCTTTGCTATTTGCTTTAATACAGCAAGCGTAGGAATAGCGTGTCCGTTCATGATGGCACAAATATATCTTGCCGATAGCCCGGATTCTTGTGCAAGCCATTTCTGCTCTTTGTTCATTTGCTTTAGCCGCTTTCCAATCGTTCTACCAATTGGCGGTTTATTATTGAGGTTAGTCGTTCTCGGCATATTTTCACCCCCTTGTATTTTTTGACTGCTGCCGTTATAATCGGAATGGATAATTCTATTATAATAATGGAATCCATTATTGTCAACAGTTTTATTTGGATTCCATTAATCAAGAATAGGAGAGGTAATAATGGCTTCAATCAACGATAGATTTAAAGAAGTTAGAAAGATGCTGGGGTTCAATCAAAAAGATTTTGCTTCAGAACTCGGCATCTCTCAAACTCATGTCTCTAATATGGAAAAAGGTAATGATAACCCATCAACATCATTGATACGGTTGGTGTGCTATAGATTTAATATCAACGAAGAATGGCTGACTAAGGGAATGGGTGAGCCAGAGCCTACATGGGATGTAGGCGCAACAGAAAGCTCAATCATAAAATTCAATGCCTTAAGAGCAAGGCTGGAAAAGACATTACGCAAATCTAATGATGCTGATTCCATTTTTATAGTGGAGACAGTTGACCACCTTGTAAGCTTGCTTACTATACCTATGGGTTTATCAGGATCTGAGCTTAATGATGATGACAGAAAAAGTTATTACATGGCTTTGAGAGGGATAATGCACCAGATCGAAAGACTGATTTATAGCGTGACACTTAAAAAAGGTCTTCTACCTTCGTCACAAGACGTCCAAGGCTGGCTTGACTTTAAAAGCGATTCAGATAGCACACTTAATGAAATGTGCAAATATGCTAAAGAGGCCACTAATTTATACCTGTCATCTTATGGGGAAAACATAAAGCTGTAATAATATTCATATTCTCAGTATGAATATACAACATTCTGATTGTCCGCAATTCCCTTAATCAATTCCCTTTCTTAAAGCAAAGAAAAAAGCCCGAAACCCTTGATTTAAACGGGCTTTACAGGCTTTTTAAACATTTTTAAGGGTGTCCGCAATATTCCCTTAGTCGTATGTTTTAGTTACGTTTTGCACGCCGCACGTTTTAGCTGATCATCACATCCAAACGTCCTATTTGTAAGGGTTTGTTACGAGTTTTGTATTGCGGACATTATTGCGGTCATAGTTACGTTTTGTGTGACGGGTTACAATAATTTTTAATGGCAATCTCGATTTGCCGCAAGACCTGTTGGTTTGCTTCACTGACCGCCGTTCCGAGAAAGCTCATGGTCGCCGGGGTATTGAAATCGAAAATGCTGAGAAAATCCTCATGCTCAAAATATTCCTCCGGCTCAAGACCACAGCGCGACATGAGGGAATATGTGATACTGACCGCCGCCGCGTTTCGGAACTGCACTCCGATGTTATATTCATCGTACTCCTCTAAAAAACTATCGTCAACGATGTCATGAAGGTCGCGCCCGTGGTCTTGCCAGTATTCATCCGCAAGCTGAGCGGCGATATCCTCAAATTGGCGGTCAAGACCGCTGTTGCCGCCGACAAGGAAATTGCGTTCCAGCTCAATGGACACAACATTATCATGCTCCGGGCGGTACTCCCATAAAAACGGTCGGCGGGAGTTTTCGTTCCCGCCTGTGTCGGAGATATCGAAAACATAGCGCAATTCCGGTTTATCCCCGGTATCGTCAATGAGGGCAATGCCCTTAGAGCCGCGCCGGACATAGCGGCGCATGGTCTTGTTCCACAGGTCATAATCCGCGCAGGCCGTGGCATCGGGGCGCTGTGCGTATATCATGAGCTGCTCGTGATACGGGTATTTGTATTGCCTTGCGGCGGTAGTGAGAAAAGCCGTCCAGTCCTTGTAACTGTGGGTAAGCTGTCTCGCCGTATCGTCCGCGAGCTGCGTATATATTTGAGCTTTGCTTGGCAAGTTGTCTGCCTCCTTTCAGTGGGTGAAAATGGAAGAGCGCCACAGTTTCCTGTGGCGCTCTGTAATATGATGTCTGTAATACCAACGGATTCATTCCGGTTTGTCCAAGCCTAGTTTTTTGCGGAACTCCCGCTGTTCCTGCGGCGTAATGGGCGTTAGTATACGCTTGAACATTTCTTCCATCATTCCGTATTCACGGGCGAAGGACAGGGCGCTGGCTTCTATCATTTCCCTGCTGTCAACCAGCGAAAAATCCATGTAATATCCCGCTGCCTGTGCGAGATACTCTATGAAAACCCGCTGTGTTCTGCCGTTGCCCTCGCGGAACGGGTGCATAACATTGATTTCGCTCAGATAATAGGTCAACCTTTCGGGCATTTCCTTTTGCGTTTTACCCAGCAAATAGTTATCCGCTTTGAGTTTGGAAAAAATGCCCCCGGCATAGGTCTCCAGATGTTGGCACAGGCAAAACTGATTGCCTTTAGAGATATCCACCGTCCGAAGCTGTCCCGCCCATGTAAAAATATCCTGAAAAACTGCCCTGTGTATGTCCCGCAAATGCTTGAGGTCGAATTTGCCGCGAACCGGATTGTCCTTTATCCGCAGAAGATTGAGTGAAGTAATCCGCCTTTCCGCTTCTGAAAGCGACGCGGCATCTCGAAGATTCAGCTTATTTTTTAAGACGGATGAATTGGGATAACAATATTTGCTATCCCATTCATATTCGTAATCATATCCGCTCATGTGAAATTTGCCCCGGCTGATAGTCGGCAAGGATGCGTTTCTTCATTTCATCAAACGAAACCGTTCCGCGCAGGACTTCCCGCATATTTTCTTTGTCGGCTTCGGTCAGGGGCATTCCTTCCATCGACA
>Ga0153972_1000674_pt1 | contig 11072 bp, 6 predicted proteins | sample TSGA056MetaG_FD_104732 | JGI IMG/M metagenome (GOLD analysis project Ga0153972, IMG submission 104732) | Attine ant fungus gardens microbial communities from Georgia, USA - TSGA056 MetaG | ecosystem: Host-associated > Fungi > Mycelium > Unclassified | place: USA: Georgia, George L Smith State...
AAGCTGTTCCAAAAGAGGAGGAATCTCACAGGGCATTGCTGCAACATAGTCCGGTATCTCATCTTTGCATGTTGGCTGCATTACATATCTCGGACTGAAGCTTAATAAAATCGATGTTATTCCCATTTTGTTCGCACCCAATATGTCTCTTTTCAGATTATTGCCAATCATAACGATGCGGTGCTTATCACTTTCATCCAGCCCCAGTGCCTCCATTGCACGCTGAAACATTAATGGGTGCGGCTTATTTACTTTCTGCTCCTCCGAAACAATCCAACCCTCAAAAATATGCATCAAACCGTAATACTCATAAACATTTCGAAAAGAGGCTGCCCGTCCGTCCGCAACAAGTGAAATCCGATAACCGCTCTTGTACAGATTTGTAATCATTTCATAAGCGCCGGTTATCATATCTGCCCTCAAAACATCTCCGTTTAAATTGTATATCTCCGTTAATTCGTCTATGATAGTATCACCGCTGTCAATAAAAACAATCAAATCTTTTTTCATTTAATATAACCTATCATCATTCTTTTCTCAGATTTTTACTACACTTCCATGGGAATTCCCTGTAAAGAAATCTCATCTCTCAGATGACATGCAACAAAATGAGAAGTTTCCTTCTCCACTAACGCTACATCCTGCACTTCGCATACCTCCTTACAATACCCGCACCGCGTATGGAAAAAGCAGCCTGACGGCGCATTGGCAGGATTGGGAATCTCGCCGGTGAGCGGTATCCTTTGCATTTCAACCGTCGGATCCGCAATCGGTACGGCGGAGAGCAGGGCTTCCGAATACGGATGAAACGGTTTTGCAAACAGCTTATCCGACGGTGCATATTCCACCATTTTACCTAAGTACATGACTCCTACTTTATCCGAAATATGCTCCACCACCGACAAATCGTGGCTAATGAATAAATATGTCAAATTCATCTCCTTCTGCAAATCTTTCAAAAGGTTGACCACCTGTGCCTGCACGGAAACATCCAAAGCTGAAACTGCCTCGTCGCAGACAATCAGGCGCGGATATAATACAAGCGCCCGGGCAATACCGATTCTCTGTCTCTGTCCTCCTGAAAAGGCATGGGGATAACGCTTCAAATAGCTCGGATTCAACCCTACCTTGGCTGCCATTTCTTTCACCTTCAACTCAATCTGTTCTTTGGGCATATCTTTAAAGTTGGCCCGCAGCGGCTCGGAAATGATATCAAAAACCGTCATGCGCGGGTCTAAAGAGGAATAAGGATCCTGAAAAATCATTTGTACTTCTTTTCGTATTTTCTGCATACTCTTTTTATCAATATTTTGCAGGTCATATTCTTTACCGTCACCCGCACGGTATAAAATTCTGCCTTCTGTTGCTTTATGGGCGCGCACAATGCAGCGTCCAAGTGTTGTTTTTCCGCAGCCTGATTCGCCGACAATACCCACTGTTTCCCCCCCCCCCACAGTAAAGCTTACATCGTTGACAGCGCGGATATGTGTTTTTTTACTGGAGAATACTTTACTTAGATGTTCCACTTTTAATATTACATCCGTGTTTGTTTGGTTATCCTGCACTTTCATTACCTCCTTATACCCCGCTTCGCTTTCCGGCTTTTGGCTGGTAACAGGCGATAAAATGTCCGTCTCCAACTTGTGTAAGCTGTGGTTCCGTGTTACAGCAGACATTCCTGTCTTTATGGATACAACGGTCATAAAACGAACACCTGTCCTCTAAATTCATTGCCAGCGGCACATTGCCTTCAATTGAAAAAAGCCGTCCTTTGCTCCTGCCGATTTTATGTACGGAACCAATCAGACCCTGCGTATAAGGGTGGAGCGGATTTTGGAAAATCTCCTGCACTGTCGCTGTTTCAACCACCCGGCCCAGATACATAACTGCAACGCGGTCGCACATTTGCGCTACTGTGCCCAAGTCATGGGTGATATACAAAATCGCCATACCGTAATCCTTTTGCAGCTGTTTGAGCAAATCTAAAATCTGCGCCTGAATTGTCACGTCCAATGCCGTCGTGGGTTCATCTGCAATCAGAATACGTGGCTTACACAAAAGAGCCATTGCAATAAGTGCACGCTGCAGCATACCTCCTGAAAATTCATGAGGATATTGCGTATACCGCTTTTCGGGATCGGAAATTCCCACCTTACGCAGAGATGATAAAACCAGATCCTTCGCCTGTTTTTTATCCTTGGTAATATGCAGATAAACGCTTTCCGCCATCTGATGTCCTACCGTAAACAAAGGTGAAAATGCACTCATCGGCTCTTGAAAAATCATAGATATACTATTCCCGCGGATATTACGGATATCCTTACTATTAAATTTCAAATCCAGTAAATTTATTGTTTTGTCATTTTTATCGGTAAACAAGATTGTCCCTGTCTGGTTACACTTTTTCTCATTGATGCTCAAAATTGATTTGCATGTTAAACTTTTACCGCACCCGGATTCACCCACAAGACCAAGTGTTTCGTTTTCATACAATTTAAAGTTCACTCCGCGTACCGGCATAAGCAACCCTTCATCCATTTTGATACTGATTGCAAGGTTTTCTACACTTAGCACACTCGGTTTTTCATCCATACTCATCCCTTCACCTCACTTCACGTTTATTTGTATGGGTCGGCTGCGTCACGTAATCCATCTCCTAAAAAGTTAAATGCCATTACTGCCAAAGCGACATATATGAGCGGAATTAATTTCCATGGACAGTTGGCAATGTTGCCGATGCTCTGACATTCCTGCAGTAAAACGCCCCAGCTGGTCGCAGGCGCACGCATTCCAAGTCCCAAAAAACTCATAGAGGTCTCACCCAAAATCATGCCCGGAATGCCTAACGTAAGGTTAACAATTAAATAGCTCATAAATCCGGGCACTAAATGTTTACGTATAATTTGGGCATCGCTGACACCGGCAAGGCGCGCCGCCATAATATAATCTTCTTTTTTAAGCGACAGGAATTTGCTTCGTACCGTACGCGCCAAACCCGGCCAACTCAAAAGCGACATGATAATTGTAATAAAAATAAATACCTTTACTACGGAAACGCCTGCCGGAATCGCCGCCGACAAAGCCATCCAAAGAGGGAGCGTCGGAAAAGACGATAAAACCTCTATGATTCTTTGGATGATTGTATCAATAATTCCCCCATAATAACCGGATATCCCTCCGATTATGACAGCCAAAACAAAAGATATCAATGTACCCAAAAGCGGTACGGTCAGAGACACCTGACTGCCAATTAATATGCGTGAAAACAAATCACGTCCAAGCTTATCCGCACCGAACAGAAGCACCTGCGGCTGGTCTTTAAAACCTTCCTCTTCTACATTTTCCACTCCAAACAGGTGGATATTACTCTCAAACAATCCAAAGAGCTTGTATGTACCGCCATGGACAAAAAAACTTATTTTATAAGGTCTAGTCTTGTCTTCTTTAAATATTTTGTTTTCAAATATATCCCGTTCAATCGTATAGCGGTATACAAACGGACCGATGAAGTTACCGTCATGGATAAAATGTATTGTCGTTGGCGGCGCGTCCGAATATGAGCCGGCATAATCCTCTGAGCCTTTGGGTGCTAAAAAAGGGGCAAACAATACGCCTAAATACAACATTCCCAAAATGATGAAACTGATAATAGCCATTTTATGCTTTACGAGCTTCCGTCCCATGAGATTCCATTGGGATGCCATATAATATTTTTCCTGCTTTATGCGTTTTAACTCTAACGCCTTTTCTTCTTTCGATTGCTTTGCTGTCGGTTGTGAATCCATTTTATTGTTCATTATTTTTCTTCCTCCAACAATTTAATGCGGGGATCCAATGCTGCCAGAAGCAAGTCGGAAATCAAATTGCCGATAACAACTAATATGGCTGAGATGAGTAATATCCCACCGGACATATAAATATCCTGCGTCTGTAATGCTTTCAGAAGTATGGGACCCAGCGTTGGGAGCATTAAAACAATTGCCGTTATGGTACTGCCGTTGAAAATACCGGATATCATACCGCCCAATCCACTGACGATGGGGTTTAAAACGGCACGCATTTGGTATTTATAAGTCAACGCAGCTTCGCTTACGCCTTTCGCGCGCGTGGATAATCCGTAAGGCTGGTTTTGCTCATCCAGCATTTGTGCCCGGACTGTTCTTATCAGGCTGCATGTGCCGCTTGTTCCGATTACAAGGATTGGAATAATCAAGCTTTTAACCCATTCCATAAACGTTGCCCATGACGATATTCCGTGATCCGGCAGCCCCATGATTGGCTTACCTAAAAGCTTGTATGAAAAATACATCAGTAAGATCGCAAACAGAAAATTGGGAATTGCCATACCAATAAAGCCGATAAAGGTAAACAGATAATCGCCGACGGAATACTGATGCTTGGCGGAATAAATAGCAATCGGTATTGATAAGATATAGGTAAACAGCATCGTAAGCAGGGAAAGTGTTATCGTAATCCCCAATGTTTCGCCTATTTTAACGAGAACGCCCTGATTATAATAAAATGAAATACCCCAGTTACCCGTTACAATACCCTTCAGCCAGGAAAAATACTGAACAATAAACGGCTTATTCATGCCATAGATCTCTTTTAAATATTGGATATCTGCATCGGTTACCTTTTCGCCTTCCGCAATCATGTTGGAAACTAATGTATCCACATAATCACCCGGCGGCAGTTGTATAATAAAAAATACAACAAATGTAATCAGCAGCATTGTAACTGCTGCCATCAAAAGTCGTTTTACGATGTATTGCAACTTATCCATAATAATTCATCTCTTTTCTTTTTATGGTGCACAAATCGAACTTGTTGAATCTGCCGGAGGCTTCTCTAACTGAGAAAATATGCACAGCTTACAACCAAAAGCCGTAGGCTGTGCATATAAAATCATTTCCTCTTTACTGTTCAATCCAAAATTGCTCCGGACGGCCAAGATTCATAAAACGGAATTCATCAACCATCATTAAACCTTCCGGTATATTATGCAGCGTATTTTTTACAAGAAGCCGCGTCGGTATCGCTTCAAGATAGCCTATAATCCAAATATTCTCTTTATGTAAATCATAGATTTTCTGTACACATTCCGCTATGATTTCATTACGGTTCTCACCTACCGCTGATTTCATTATATCATATGCGATAACTAATTCCATAACATCGCCCGTTGGTTCTATGCCGCCGTTTGCCTCTGTTTTTCCGTCCTCATACCATTTACCGTACGCACTATACCAGAATTCCGTGTTGCGCATGGGTACAAGATAATCGGGACGAATGGCGGGAGATGAAACGCCTATGGCTTCAATTATCGCTTCCACGTCATTGGTAAGCATATGATTTCGATAATCCGCGTCCACCGTATCGGAAAGCTTAACGCCTATTGCCTTGTAAGCGGATTGCAGCAGCGAAAAGAAATCACCGGTTGAGGAGGGTTCTTTGATTGAAACAATAATCTCAAGATCTTTTGTCGTGCCCAGCATTTTGCGGTATGTTCCGGAAGTTGGATCCCACGGTTCCGTAATTTCATCCAACAGTGCATTCGCTCGGTCAACATCGTATTCCGTCCATTTGGTTGCCCATTCCTCGTCATAGCCATACAGACCTTCGGGAACGGACGCCTGCCGTGGCCTGGACATACCGTTTGCTAATGTGTCGTTTAACAAATCCCGGTCGACACAGATGGATAATGCCTCTCTGAACCGTATATCCTGGTACAGTGCGCGTTTATCCAAATCCTTAACGGTTTGGTTCAGTCTGATTGCCGCATTTGACGACCAACTTGGCGGATACCAAACATTCACCGAGTATGTATCCTGTAATGCTGTCGCCACAATGGAATAATCGGTATCCGAAGCAGAATAGAAATCAAACTCGCCTGCGCTTGCCGCCAATGTTATTTGATCCTGCTCATTTATTACTTTAAAATCAATGCTGTCCACATAAGGAAGCTGATTGCCCTCACTGTCTGTTTTCCAAAAATAAGGGTTACGCACAAGTGTATAAGTTTCACCAACAGTATTCCAGTTGTCCTTTACGGCAATATAACTGCGGACTTGGGGAACTATTGCATAATCCCAATGGTAGTAGCCGATATCCTTGCTCATCGTCGAATAGGATTCCCATTGTTTATTAAAATCCCGGTTCGCGTTGGCAAGAGCTTCTTCTTCGGAAATAGAAGGGAAAGAAGCATCATCCGTTACGCCGTCTTTACGGGAAACATAATTGATATAAAAATGTTTTGGCAAAAACATCCATTTGTTGTCGACTGCCACGGCTTCCGGAAACGAAGGTTTCGGTGCGGCAAAGGTTACCGTTAATTCATAATCGCTTATCTTCGTAAATTCCGCCCAATAGCTGACTCCATCTACTTCGACCTGGTAACAGCTATACATTTTTGATGTATATGCGCTATATGCGCCGTCAGCGTCGGAATCCACCGCTGAACGGTCGGCATTCAATGCCGGCGTGGACATATGGTCATAATAGAAAATGATATCGTCTGCCGTAAACGGTTCGCCGTCCGACCAGCGCATACCCTCGCGCAGGATAATCGTCCACACCGTTGCGTCATCATTCGAATAATATTCCTTACATACATTTGCCTCTGCTTCGCCTGATCCGTCCTGCTTAAAGCGGAACATTCCCTGTTCTGTATAAGGTCCCCATGCGCTCCATCTGCCGTTGTCATTTGTCTGTAATGTAATCGTTCCGCCGTAGGTGCCGATCGACATCACATCCTGCTCGATCATAATATCGTCTGCTACAGGCAGCCGTTCTTCCACACTTGGCAGTGTTCCTGCAGCAACTTGTTCCGCCAGCATTGGGGCTTCGTTGTAGCCTTGGTTATTTGCCGCGGCCGGCGTTGTTTCCGTTTCAGTTTCGGTTTCAGCTGGTGCTGAAGTTGTTGTTTCAGTTTCTTCCGCTTTACAAGCCGTTAATATTCCTGCCAGCATAGTGACAAGGAGAAGCATTGATAATGGCTTTTTTAGGTTCTTCATTTATTCCCTCCTTATTTTTTGTGACCCGGATATGTATTATATGCGAAGTTGATTGTATCACATAGTCCTGATAAAATCAGTATCCATAATAAATATATAATCGTAACCTGTCACATTTTATATTGCTTTGTGTCTTACAAAACAATACCAGTTAACAAAAAGCTTTTTGGTACTCCAATGCATGTTTTAAACAAAAATCAATAATTTTATATCGCGAATCTGAGCAATATTTTATAATCATGCATTATTTTTACCGGTTGCTTACAACAAATATAACAAAGCGTGTCAGGATTGGCTATAAACTTTTGTGCCGTGTTTATATATAATCGCGGCCAATAATAACTTTTCTAATAAAAAGTACGGGTCAGTTCAAGGGCAAAATTGTCGCCGTATGCGGTTTAGCCGCAGCGAGAAGCGGCGAAAGCAGAGCTCTTAGCGGATTCGAACCGGCATGGCTGAAATAGTAACGTAATTTGTATAGAATAACAAATATATATATACGGCACAATTCTACATATGAATTTTAACTGAGAATGTATATAGTTTATTTATTAGCTAAATTGTGGTATGCTATATCGTGATATGCTATATCGTGATATGCTCTAATTAAGCGGAGGTTTCTATGTCGGAAAAATCAATCTTACTAAGAAAAATGAATAATCAAATGAAAGAACTGGACGGACTTCGTTTTGTGGAGATGGAAAGCCTGTTTCCTTTTGATTCTAAAGAGGATGATCAACAGGAAAATCATGTTCATATCCTTGCACCCGAATCCGTACAGGAGCAAACAGCAGAAAAAGGCACATATTTTATTGGCCGTGACCGGTATCTCTGGCTTCGGAAAAAAATAATGGTGCCACAGGTAAAACCGGGATTACGACCAGTGGGATTTTTTGACTTCGGATGCACAGGGGGCGGAAACAATTCGGGTTTTGAAGCTCTGCTGTATGTCAACAGGCAACCCTATCAAGGTGTCGACTCCAATCACGCTGAAGTAATGCTGGATTCCCTGGGAGGGACTGAAATTGAGCTTACCTTTATGCTTTGGAGCGGCTTAGAGGGCGGAGGTTCCAAAAAAGATCAGGAGCATAAGCTGGATTGCGCTGATATCGGTTACCTGCACACGGATACGGATGAACTTTATTACTATGCCAAAACAATTGTAGAAACATTGGAATATTTGCCCGATGACAATACGGAAAAGGAAGTGCTTTTCGGTGCTATGGAAGCGGCTCTTGCCAAGCTGGACTGGGATCCTGACTGCTTTTACGGCACCGTGGCGCCGGCTTTGGCGGTATTGAAAAGCAAATTAGCCGGTATGCCGAAAACCAGCACGATTGTCACCACCTGTACCGGCCATTCCCATATTGACGTTGCATGGCTTTGGCGGCTCAAACATACACGGGAAAAAGCAATACGCTCCTTCGCAACAGTACTGCAGCTTATGGAGGAATTTGATGAATACATTTTTTTCCAAAGCCAGCCCCAGCTTTACAAATACATAAAAAGTGACTGTCCTGAAATTTTTGAAAAAATCAAGGAACGCGTCGCACAGGGCCGTTGGGAAGCAGACGGCGGTATGTGGCTGGAGGCAGACTGCAATATCAGCTCAGGAGAAGCACTCTCACGGCAGTTTCTATATGGCATAAGTTTCTTTGAAAAAGAATTTGGCACAAAGGCGGCCTGCCTGTGGCTGCCGGATGTATTCGGTTACAGTTGGGCACTTCCCCAAATTATGAAGCACTGCGATATCAAAACATTTGTCACAACAAAAATAGGTTGGAATCAGTTTAACACCATGCCCAATGATTTATTTCTGTGGCGCGGAATGGACGGAACGGAAGTGATGACCTATTTTGTACAGGTTCCCGGAGACGGTGACGATTTTAATTCCCGCTGTTCCACCTATAATGGAATGGTTAAACCACATAGTGTTCTGGGTAGCTGGAAGAAATTTAAAAACAAGGAACTCTCAGCGGAAACTCTGATTCCCTTTGGGTTTGGTGACGGCGGCGGCGGTCCGACCCGTGATATGCTGCGGATGCGCCGGACAATGGATAAACTCCCCGGTTTACCACAGGTTAAAACAGGACGTATCAGTGACTTTCTGCAGCGCCAGCTTGAAAATATTGAAAAAACAGACCGTCCCGTACAAGTATGGGACGGGGAATTCTATCTGGAATACCACCGGGGTACTTATACCTCTCAGGCCAGAAGCAAGAAATTAAACCGCAGTCTGGAAAATGCTCTATTTGAAACCGAAGCCCTGGCCGTTCTGGCGTTAGAAAAAGGCATACAATACCCACGTCCATTAATAGACGACAGTTGGGAAATCCTGCTGAGAAACCAGTTCCATGATATCATTCCGGGTTCCTCTATCCACGAGGTTTATGAGGATTCCTACAAGGAGTATGGCAAAGCAGCACAGAACCTTAGCGAAGCACGCACGCAGGCATTGGCGGGACTGCTGAATACCGGGAAATCCTCCACAGTACTATTCTCTTCCGCCAGCTTCAACCATAACGAAGTTGTCCGGATTAAGACAGAAAAAGAAGGGCGGTTTATTTTGGAGAGTAAACCTCTCGCCACGCAAAAATGCGAAGGAGGTTACTGGATAGAAGTTCCTCTTACACCGCTTACATTGACAACCATACAATTTCAGGAGAGCAAAGAACAGGAGGAGGAGTCTCTTTTCCATGTGGATTTGGAAAATGGATGCGTAGAAACTCCCTATTATCAGGTTCAGTGGGCAGAAAACGGACGCCTCAGCCATGTCTATGATAAAGAAAACCGCAGAGAGGTGCTTGCGGAGAACGGTTTCGGTAATTGCCTTGAGGTTTATGAAGATAAACCACTGGATTATGAAAACTGGGACATTGATATTTTCTATACCCAAAAGCATGAGCCGCTTACTTTAAACGGTACTCCTGAATTAATTGAAAATGGCGCTTTGCGTGCTGTTATACGATTTCGGTATAGCTACCGAAAATCCAGTTTTATACAGAATATGGTTTTATACAGCAACAGCCGCCGGATCGATTTTGTAACAACAGCTGACTGGCAGGAAGCCCACAGACTTCTTAAGGTGGAATTTGAAACGGCTGTCCGTACAACGAAAGCAACTTATGATACCCAGTACGGACATATGGAGCGACCTACTCACCGAAACACCAGCTGGGACACGGCGCGTTTTGAGGTGGCAGGACATAAGTGGGGCGATCTGTCGGAATCCAATTATGGCGTCAGCTTACTGAACAATTGTAAATACGGCTATTCCGCACTGGGAAGTACAATTACGTTATCCCTCCTTAAAAGCGGGAAATTCCCGGATACAGAAGCAGATATGGGCGAGCATGAATTTACCTATGCATTGCTCCCGCATATTGGCACAGTAGTTGACGGAGATACGATTGAACAGTCCGTTATGCTTAATTTACCGGTTCGGGTGATGCAAGGAACGGCAGAAAAAGCGGCTCGCCCTATCCTCACGAATTCCCGTGCCTTAGTAATCGATGCCGTTAAGCTGGCGGAGGATGGCAACGGGATAATTATTCGTATGCATGAATGCCGCGGCGGGCATCAATCCATAAAGCTGGAAACAGAGCTTCCTGTTAAACAAATTATCGAATGCAATATTTTGGAACGCTCTGCCGGTACGGTATTCCAACCCGATAACTGGAATACCATGTGGCATCCGTTTGAAATCAAAACCTTCAGAATGATTCCGTTAACGCCATTTTCCAGCGAAAAATAGGCCAAGGCATAATGTCACCTTGCAAGCGCACCCCCCGAATGGTTTTTATTTGATAGGAAATTCCTTCGGAATTTCCTATCAAATAAAAAAAAGAGTAGTCACCCACTCCTTAAAAAACTCTTGTTATAAAGCATTCTATCGTACCCTCAAAACCGAACATTGAATCGAAGGAAATCCAGGAAATCCTTACATCCGCCAAAACCCTTCCTGCCTTTGGTCAAGCGCTCGACCGATTAGTAGATGTCTGCTCCACACATTGCTGTGCTTCCACCTCATCCCTATCTACCTCGTACTCTTCAAGG
>Ga0153972_1000676_pt1 | contig 11044 bp, 10 predicted proteins | sample TSGA056MetaG_FD_104732 | JGI IMG/M metagenome (GOLD analysis project Ga0153972, IMG submission 104732) | Attine ant fungus gardens microbial communities from Georgia, USA - TSGA056 MetaG | ecosystem: Host-associated > Fungi > Mycelium > Unclassified | place: USA: Georgia, George L Smith State...
TAAACATATATGCTATACTCTGTACAACAGAGATTGAACAGGAGTTGGCGATTATGGCTATCGGTGAAAGAATCAGGTTTATCCGCAATCTGCGCGGCATGACGCAGAAATATTTAGGTATGGCAATCGGCTTTGACGAAAAGACCGCCGATGTTCGCATGGCGCAGTATGAATCCGGCACAAGAACGCCAAAGGCTGACTTGACCGCTACGCTTGCCCGTACTCTTGATGTATCACCCAAAGCTCTTGACCTCCCTGACATTGACACCGATATTGGTCTGATGCACACCTTGTTTGCGCTGGAAGATTTACGTGGCCTGCGAATCGGAGAGATTGACGGCGAAGTCTGCTTGCGGTTGGACAAATCCAGAGGCATGACCTATGTTGATATGCTGGACATGCTCACAGCTTGGCAGCGGGAAGCCTCAAAACTCAAGGCCGGGGAAATCACCAAAGAGCAATACGACCAGTGGCGATACAACTACCCTCAATTTGACACCTCTCAGATATGGGCGAAGGTTCCTTCTCAGGAGCTTAGCGATTACCTCATAGACGCCCTAAAAGAGAAGGAATAAGCACCTTTTCCATACAAACAAAAATGGTCTTGCCAACTTTTCAAAAGTCAGCAAGACCGTTTTATTTAGGATAAGGAAGATTTACCTGCAAACCACCTGCTATATGGCAGTAAACAGAGTAAATCGGAAAATGGCTTCTGCTATCAATCTGCTATCAAATGGAGAAAAAATACCCCAAAAGTCCTGAGATTTTAAGGCTTTTGGGGCTTCGTTAATTACTCCCACTCAATCGTAGCCGGGGGCTTTGGTGTGATGTCGTAGACGATGCGGTTTACGTGCCGCACTTCGTTTACGATCCTTCCGGATACTTTTTCCAGCACCTCGTATGGAATCCTTGAAAAATCGGCGGTCATGAAGTCGGAGGTGGTGACAGCGCGCAGGCCTACGGTGTAGTCGTAGGTGCGGAAATCCCCCATCACGCCCACGCTGCGCAAATTGGTCAGTACCGCGAAATACTGGCTGATGCTCCGATGCAGCCCCGTGCGCTCCAATTCTTCCCGAAAAATGGCGTCCGCCTCTCGCAAAATCTCCAGCTTATCCTCCGTAATCTCCCCGATGATCCGCACCGCCAGGCCCGGCCCCGGGAAGGGCTGCCGCCAGACGAGCGCTTCCGGCAGGCCCAGCTCCAGCCCGGCCTGGCGAACCTCATCTTTGAAAAGCAGCCGCAAAGGCTCAAGAATCTCATCAAACTCCACCACGTCCGGCAGTCCGCCCACGTTGTGGTGGCTCTTGATCACAGCGGCGTTCCCGACGCCGCTCTCAATGACGTCTGGATAAATCGTACCTTGCACGAGAAAGCTGACCGCGCCCAGCTTCTTCGCTTCCGCCTCAAAGACCCGGATGAATTCCTCTCCGATGATTTTTCGCTTTGCCTCCGGCTCGGTAACACCGGACAGCTTGTCCAAAAATTGCCGCCGCGCGTCCACGCGGATAAAATGCATGTCAAATTCCGTGGTGCAAAACCGCGCTACCTGCTCCGCCTCTTCCTTCCGCAGAAGGCCGTGATCCACGAAAATGCAGGTCAGCTGTTTGCCCGCCGCCTTATAGGCCAGCACCGCCGCCACCATGCTGTCGACGCCGCCGGACAGTGCGCAGAGCACCTTTTTATCCCCGATTTTTTCCCGCAGCGCCGTGACGGTGCGGCGAACGTACCCGCCCATCTCCCAGCCGCCGTCGCATTTGCAGATCCGGTACAGGAAATTGCGAAGCACCTGCTCCCCGTATGCCGTGTGCTCCACCTCCGGGTGGAATTGCACCGCGTAGACGCCCTTTTTCGTGTTTTCAAATGCCGCGTGGGGGCAGTCGTCCGTTTGGGCGGCGGTTCGGTAGCCCGGCGGCAGGACCGCCACATAGTCCTTGTGGCTCATCCAGCAGACGGAACGCTCCGGTACCCCGTCAAAAAGTGGTCCGCCTGCCACCGTCAGTGATGTCCTTCCATATTCCCCCACGGCTGCGGTGCCGACCCGTCCTCCGGCGAGATGGGCAATCAGATGGCAGCCGTAGCAGATGCCCAGAATCGGTATGCCCAAATCCAGAATCTCCGGCGGGCACAAGGGCGCGTCCGCCGCGTAGACACTGCTTGGGCCGCCTGTAAAAATGATCCCCCGGGGCTGCTTTTCCAAAATGGCCTGGGACGAGGCCGTGTGGGGCAGGACCTCACAGTATACGCCGCACTCCCGAACCCTCCTGGCAATCAAATGGCTGTATTGCCCGCCAAAATCCAGCACGACGACAAGCTCGTTCATATCCTTCCTCCTATTGGACATACTACATCTAAAAACGCTTTCATCTGTCCGCGCCCGGCCGGGCCAGAGCCACAGTTTGGAAATGGGGGTTTTTGATGTTTCGTCTGATTTACAGTACAGTTTTAATGTTCACGATCATTATAGTTTCGATCCGCCTGATGGGGAAACGACAGCTTGGGGAATTAGAAATCAACGAGCTGGTGGTCACGGTCATGATCTCGGAAATGGCCACGATTCCCATCGTGGACGAGAGCATGGGTCTGATGCACGGCATTGTGCCGGTGCTTACGCTGCTGCTCTTTGAGCTGGCCATCTCGTTTTTCTCTATGAAAAGCGTCAAGCTCCGGAAGCTGGTCAGCGGAACGCCCAGTATCCTGGTGCAGAACGGAAAAATCGTTCAGTCCGCCATGCGGAAAAACCGCTTCACCATCGACGAGCTGACAGAAGAGCTACGAATCAAGGGTACTATGGATATCAGTACCGTTAAATACGCGATCCTGGAAACGGATGGGACGCTCAGCGTCTTGCTGTACGGCGCCCATAAGCCTGTTACTCATCAGGCAATGGGCTTCCAGCCGGAGGACACGGGCCTGCCCGTCCTGGTCATCAACGACGGCAGGGTTATCCGGCAAAATCTGAAGCTGCTGGGCCTGAACGAGGGCTGGCTTGCGGGTGAGCTGGGCCGCCGGAACGTGAAAAGCCCCAGTGATGTCTTTATCCTGGCCGTGGACGAAAAGCACAACGTCTACTTCACCGGGAAGGAGTAGCGGTAACCGCCGTTTCGGCAAGGGACTGGGCGTTACTTCTCGGTCAGCAGCTTATTCAACTCCTCCATAAAGGTGTTGATATCCCGAAACTGCCGGTAGACGGAGGCAAAGCGCACATATGCCACCTCGTCTACCGCCTTCAGCTTGTCCATAACCAGCTCGCCGATTTTTATCGAGCTGATCTCCCGTTCAAGGGCATTTTGCAGTTCCAGCTCAATTTCACCGGCAATGCTCTCCAGGTCGGCCAGCGGAACATGCCGTTTTTCGCAGGCTCGAACCATTCCGTTCAAAAGCTTGATCCGGTCAAAGGACTGGCGGTTTCCGTCCCGCTTGATCACCACCAGCGGGAGCCGCTCCATGATCTCATAGGTGGTAAACCGCTTTTGGCACGCCTGACACTCTCGCCTGCGCCGGATCGTCATCCCCTCTTCCGCGGGCCTGGAGTCCACAACCTTGCTGTCACTAAAGCCGCAATAGGGACACTTCATACCGATGGCCTCCTGTTTCTCCTTGGATAAACGACAGACATAAATCTGTCCGACGACCGCATTTCATCAGCCGCCTTATAGTATACCACAGACCCGCGCATTTTGACCAGCCGATTCCCACTTTTTCTAAAAAAGATCCTGCATGACGCCTCCCAGACCGGCGGGCGTGGCGTTATGCTTGTGTTTATATCTAGAGATGGAAAAAATTGAAAAATATCGTGCGCCTGCCTATTTCGCTGTTCCCTATTCCGGAGGAATATGCTATAATGATGTAACCGGTGATTCTGGCATATGAGGTGATCGGCATGAATATACTCGTACTCTGCGGCGGGCTTTGCCCGGAGCGGGAGGTTTCCATTTCATCCGGCATGGGCATCGCCCAAGCGCTTCGGGCGCGGGGGCACCGGGCTGTGGCCGTGGACGTGTTTTTCGGATATGCAGGCGATTATCAAAGCCCGGCGGATATTTTTTTGCCGCCGCGCGAGGAGCGGCAGCTCACAATCGGCACGGACGTGCCGGATCTGACGAAAATTCGGGCCGGAAGGACCCAAAAAAACGACAGCAAAATCGGTGACAACGTCGTCGAGCTTTGTTTGGCGGCGGATATGGTGTTTATGGCCCTCCACGGAGAGGAGGGGGAAAACGGCAAGCTTCAGGCCACCTTTGACATTTACGGAATCAAATACACCGGCTCCGGTTATCTGGGAAGCGCGTTAGCGATGCACAAGGGGGTCTCCAAGGATCTGCTCGCCATGTATGGCATCAAAGCGCCGAGGGGCTGCATGGTCAAGCGGGGGGGCTCGCCGCCTGAGGACGTGCCGCTGCCCTGCGTGGTAAAGCCCTGCTCCGGCGGCTCCAGCGTGGGAACGTCCATCGTCCATAATGCCGGGGCGCTGGCGGACGCTATGGCGGAGGCGTTTCGTTATGAGAACACGGTGATTCTGGAGGAATATATCGCGGGACGGGAGTTTTCCGTGGGCGTAATTGACGGGCGGGCGTTGCCCGTCATTGAAATCTGTCCCAAAACCGGGTTTTACGATTACCGGAACAAGTATCAGAGCGGCAGGACGGACGAATACTGCCCGGCCGCGCTGCCTGCGAACGTGACCGCAGCCATGCAAAAGGAGGCGGAACGGGTCTTTGAGATTCTGATGATGGAGGTCTACGGGCGGGTTGACTTTATGATGGATTCAGACGGGGAAATATACTGTCTGGAGGCCAACACCCTCCCCGGCATGACGCCCCTGAGCCTGATTCCCAAAGAGGCGGCGGCGGCGGGCATGGACTTTGGCGCCTTGTGCGAGGAAATTATTCAATTGTCGATGGAGAAATATCAGTGGATATGAAGCCTATAACGTTGGATCAGGCGGCGCGCGCCGTGGGCGGAAGGCTCGTGGGCGCTCCGGCCTTGAAGACAGCCATCCTGACGAGTGTTACGCTAGACAGCCGGACAGTGGAAAAAGGCGCGTTATTTGTCGCCATCCGCGGGCAGCGCAGCGACGGGCATGATTACGTCGAACAAAGCCTCGATGCGGGCGCGCTGTGCTGCATGGTGGAGCGGGAGCCGGTGCGGTCCGGTGGGCCGTATATTCTAGTGGATTCCACACCAAAGGCCCTTTGCGCGCTGGCGGCGTATTACAGGAGCCTGTTTGACATCCCCGTAATCGGGGTGACGGGCAGCGTAGGGAAAACCACCACCAAGGAAATGCTATACGCGGTGCTTTCTCAAAAATATCGGGTGCATAAGACCCAGGGCAACTACAACAACGACATCGGCGTCCCCATCACCCTGTTCGGCCTCCGGTCGGCGCATCAGGTGGCGGTGGTGGAGATGGGCATTAATCACTTTGGGGAAATGCGGGTGCTGTCCCAAATGGTTCGGCCCGATGTGGTGGTTATGACCAATATCGGCGATTCCCATTTGGAATTTCTGGGCAGCCGACAAGGGGTTCTCACGGCAAAGGGTGAGATTTTCGAGTACGCGGCAAGGAACTGCTTGGCAGTTGTAAACGGGGACGATCCGCTGCTCCGGAATATGGCCTTTTCGGATTTTTGCCAAGACGCAGGCGGAATGGAGAAGCTGTGCTATGGAATCGGGCCGGAGAACGATTTCCGGGCCGAGGCCGTGGAACGCGGCGGGACGCGTCAACGGTGGCGACTCCTGTGGGGGGGACGCCAGCAGGAGGCGAAAATTCCCGCCTTTGGCAGCCACATGATATATGCCGCCCTAGCCGGAGCCGCCGTGGGGGATCATCTGGGGCTTAACGCGGCGGAAATCGCCGCCGGGATCGAGGGCTTCCAGAACGTAGGGAAGCGGGCGCGCCTGATGGAGGGCAGTTTTTGTACCATTATCGACGACTGCTATAACGCCAATCCCAATTCCGTGACGGCTGCCATCGACTCCCTGGCAGCCCTGCCGGGCAGACGGGTATGTATTTTGGGTGATATGGGCGAGTTGGGCGCGGAAGGCCCGGCCCTCCATCGGCAGGTGGGAAGGCACGCGGCCCTGTCCGGGCTTGACTGCCTGATTTGCGTCGGGGCCTTATCCGTACATACCTACGAAAGCGCCAAGGCGGTCAGCCCCATGCTGGAGGCGTGGTACCTGCCGGAGAAGGCGGAAGCGCTGGCGGTTTTGCCCGCCGTGATCCGGAAGGGGGATGCCGTGCTGGTAAAGGCCTCTCGGAGCCAACGGTTCGAGGAGCTTGTAGAGGCGCTGAACGCGCTACAGGGATAACAGGCGGCGCCGAAAGCGCTGGAAGGCCGCCGGATTTCCGAGAGTACACTGTAAAGGATGTCGCATATGCTGGAATTTGAAGAATTTAAGCTGAAAATCAACGGACTGAAGCCCGGCCTGAACGATTTAGGGTCGGCCCTGAAGCTGGAGGAGGCCCGGGGGGAAATCGCGCGGCTGGAGGCGGAAAGCGGCCGGGACGGCTTTTGGAACGACCCCAAGGCCTCTCAGGTGGTATTGCAGCGGATCAAGCAGCTGCAGCAGAAGTGTCGGCGCTACGATGCCCTTGCCGCCCGGTGGGACGATCTGATTACCCTGTGCGAAATGGCGATTGAGGAGCAGGACGAAAGCCTGCTGCCGGAAGTAAAATTGGAATACGCGGGTTTTGAAAAAGCGCTGGAGGACGCCCGGCTCAGCACCCTGCTGTCCGGGGAGTATGACGGGCAGAACGCCATTGTCTCTTTCCACGCCGGAGCGGGAGGGACCGAGGCGCAGGACTGGGCCCAGATGCTCTATCGCATGTACACCCGCTGGGCGGAGCGGCACGGATATACGTATAAGCTTCTGGACTATCTGGATGGGGAGGAGGCCGGGCTGAAGAGCGCCGTTATCGCCATTGAGGGGGAAAATGCCTATGGGTACCTGAAAAGCGAAAGCGGCATCCACCGGCTGGTGCGCATTTCCCCCTTTGACGCCTCCGGCCGGCGGCATACCTCCTTTGCGGCGGTGGAGGTCATGCCCGACATTGACGGGGACGTGGAAATCGACATCCGCCCGGAGGATTTGAAGGTGGACACCTACCGTTCCTCCGGCGCGGGGGGCCAGCACGTCAACAAAACGGAGTCGGCCATCCGAATTACCCATATCCCCACCGGGGTAGTGGTGTCCTGCCAGGTGGAGCGGAGCCAGCACCAAAACCGGGAGACGGCTATGCGGATGCTGAAATCCCGGCTCATTGAGATCAAGGAGCGGGAGCATCTGGACAAGATTGAGGATATCAAGGGCGAGCAGCGGGCTATTGAATGGGGCAGTCAGATCCGCAGCTACGTATTCATGCCCTACACACTGGCAAAGGATCACAGGACAAGCTTTGAGAACGGGAATATTAACGCCGTTATGGACGGGGATATCGACGGATTTATTAACGCCTATCTGAAAATGCAGGCCGGGAAGGACGCGTAAAAAAAGCTGTCCGCCATGACTTATGGGTCACGGCGGACAGTCCTTTTACGGGCTTGCGGGCGGTTCGGAAGGACTGGATTTATTGTCCAGCCTTTACAGGCTTTTTTCAAATGTGGCGGCGGGGAGGGTCAGTTGGGTCTTGAACAGATCTCCGTCGATGGTAATCGCGAAGGCGCCGCCCATTAGTTCCATCAGGCTTTGGGCGATGGAAAGTCCCAGCCCGCTGCCCTCGGTGGTCCTGGCGCTGTCTCCCCGGACGAACCGCTCCATCAGCTCATTGGGGGAAATGTTGAGCTGAGTTTGAGAGATGTTTTTGAAGGAAATTTCCACCTGGCGGCCCACGGGGCAAACGTCGATGTAGAGCCTGGTGTTCTCCTGGGCATATTTCACGATGTTGGACAGGAGATTGTCAAGCACCCGCCACAGGTGCCGTCCGTCGGCCAGGACCGCCACGTCCTGTTCCGGCAGATGCGGGATAATGTCAAGGCCGCGGGCCGAGAGCCTGTCGCTGTATTCCCCCAGGGATTGATTGATAATCTCTGCCGCGCCTGTTGGCGCGAGGGAAACGGACAGGTTCCCGGTGGACGCCTTGGAGGCCTCCACCAAGTCCTCCGTCAGCTTTTTCAGCCGCTGGGTCGCCCGGTCCAGAGCGTCCAGATAGTCATGCACCGCCGGATTTGGGGACGACTCCTTTTTCAATAAATCCACATAGCTGACGATGGAGGTTAGCGGCGTTTTGATATCGTGGGAGACATTGGTGATCAGCTCCGTTTTCAGCCGCTCACTGCGCAGCTTTTCCTCCACGGCCAGGGACAGGCCTTCTCCGATGCGGTTCAGGCATTGCCCGTGCTTTTTCAAAGGCGGCAGCATGTGTTTCGTGTCAATTTGATGGCTCAGGTTCCCGGCGGCAATTTTTTTCGCGCAGGTAAAGAGGGCGCGGAGGCCGATGCAGGCGTTTGCGATGCAGATAAAGACCGCCAGTTGGAGCAGGAGCCAGATCATCAGCCACTCGGGTTCAATCAACGCTCCGTTGTAAAACAGGATGGCACTGACAATTACATACACGTCGAACAGCAGACCGCCGCCTAAAATCGTCAGCGGCTCCCGGAACAGCAGCGCGAAGAAGCGGTGCAGAGCATTTCCTAGAAAGGTAAATAGCCTGTAAACGGCCGGAAACAGCCTATTACGCAAAAAGGAGACGAGCAATCCGGGGAGCTTTCCCAGGCGGGGCGCGGCCTGATCGGTGCAGAAGGGGAGGATGTTCCCGGTAAGGCGGGCATAAAACCATCGCCACAGCCGGTAAATCAGTGTGTTGCGCCAGAATTTCCCGTCCTTGATGCGGATCGCGAGGGTACGCGTCAGGTTCAACAGCAGGAAACAGCTCGCCGCAGTCATCAGACCGACACTGAATCCCATTTCATTGAAATAATAGTCAAAGCCCAGATGCACCCTAAAGGACAAGATGTAATAGACCTCTACGGCGATCGTGACAGTGAGAAGGGACAATGCGGCGAGCAGGGCCAGATAGAGATCCAGCGGAATCCGCTCCCGGAGCCGGGGCTTTTCCCGCTCCTCCAGCAGAACGGTTTGCATGAGAAAGACAACCGTGAGGAGAAGCAACAGTCCGGCCCCAGCCCAGAGCATGAGCGTCTTCTCCCAATTAACAACGGGGATATAGAACCTGGAAAACGCGCAAGCGACGACCAGCAGTCCCGAAATGTAATAGAGCGCCGTGGCCAGATATCTGGCCCAAGCTTTTTTCGCCAGCTTCTTCATCCTTATGCCCCTCCCTCAAATTTATAGCCCTGTCCCCAGACCACCTTTAAATAGCGGGGCTCGGCAGGGTTGATCTCGATTTTTTCCCGCAAATGCCGAATATGTACCGCCACGGTGCCCTCGGCGCCCAAGGCGGTGTCCTTCCAAACGGCCGCATAAATCTGGGCGCTGGAATAGACCCGGCCGGGGTGGGCAATTAAAAGCTTTAAAATGGAAAATTCCAGCGGCGTCAGGCCCACCGGTTCCCCGTCCACCGTGACGGCCTTCGCTTCGTCGTCCAGTGTGACGCCGCCTACGGCGAGCTGCGCCCGGATCTTGGGCATACCGCCCAGACTGGTGTACCGCCGCAGCTGGGACTTGACCCGGGCCATCAGCTCCGCCGGGACGAAGGGCTTTGTGATGTAGTCGTCGGCCCCGATTTCAAGGCCCAGAACCTTATCCGCGTCTTGGCTTTTTGCGGTCAGAAATATGACGGGGATGTTGGAATTCTCTCGCAGGATCGCGGTGGCGGCAATGCCGTCCAGCTCCGGCATCATAATGTCCATGAGGATCAGGTGGATTTCCTGCTCCCGGACGATGTCCAGCGCCTGCCTGCCGTTTTCCGCAGTAAACACCCGGTACCCGACCGTTGTGAGATAAATGCGTATGGCGGAGACGATATCCCGTTCGTCGTCGCAAACCAGTATCTGAAACATGCGCCGTTCTCCCCCCTTTTGTGTGGACGTTTTTATCATACCACAAATCTCTTAAATCCCAAGACAGAAATCTTTAAGGTTTTTTTAAGAAACAAAAAAAGTCCCGCATCCGGCTGAGGTCGGATGCGGGCGCCCTGTTTGTCTTCAGCTTTCCATTTGCTTTCCCAGAAAGCCGGATACGGTTTGGGCAAGCTTGTACTCCACCTCGCCTACGTCTATGACGTCGCCCTCGGAGAGAAACAGCACGCAGCCCATCACGTCGCCCTCGGCGATAATGGGGGCCGCGATGGTAATGCCGTATTTATCAGAGCCATCCGCAGCCATAAGCATTCCCTCGACGGGGGCTCTCTGATAGATCTGCCTGGCCTCCATAAGCTGCTCCAGATCGCCGCTGATACGGAATTCCAGCAACTCCTTCTTGGGCGCTCCGGAAATGGAAATAATGGTATCCCGGTCGCAGACAGCGGCGATGCAGCCGGTGGTTTTGCTCAGTGTCTCGCAGATTTGGGCCGCGAAATCGGCCAGCTCGCCCATGGGCGAATATTTCTTAAAAATGACCTCGCCGTCCTTCTCAGTGAAAATCTCCAGCGGGTCGCCTTCTCGAATCCGCATGGTCCTGCGGATTTCCTTCGGGATCACCACACGGCCCAGATCGTCGATGCGACGGACAATTCCAGTTGCCTTCATATGATAAACTTCCTCCTGTTATTACGAATGATCACGCAATTAGTGTTTACAGGATTTATATGTATATGCAAAGTTTTTTTAGTTAATCTTGGAAGTTTGTACATGAAAACGGCCGGCTTCTGCGCGTCGGCATGCGCGATTAAGCGAATTACGTGAACAGAGAGGAAACAATCCCAAATAAAACATACCCCGCGGGCAGCAGCATGATCGCGATACTTAAAATAATTGAAGCGGCATGAAAGAAGCCCTTCGACCTGCCATCTGTCTGGTTCCGGGTACGGCATATTCTGTTCATCAGCAGGCCGGTAACGCCAATAATCAAAAGGCAAATGCAAATGAAATAGAGAAAAACAATGAGCACGCCGAGAATGGCGGCGATAAATGGAAAAAGTATGAAA
>Ga0153972_1000678_pt1 | contig 11039 bp, 13 predicted proteins | sample TSGA056MetaG_FD_104732 | JGI IMG/M metagenome (GOLD analysis project Ga0153972, IMG submission 104732) | Attine ant fungus gardens microbial communities from Georgia, USA - TSGA056 MetaG | ecosystem: Host-associated > Fungi > Mycelium > Unclassified | place: USA: Georgia, George L Smith State...
GAACAGTGCCTCCGTGTACGTTTCGCGCCGCTCCACGAGCATGGCGAAGGTATCGGCACCCAGCCGCCCTACCAGGCCGCTGGGACCCACAAAGGTGGTCAGGATGCTTGCCGTGTCACGGAGCACCGCGTTACCGGTTTCATAGCTGAACATATCGTTAATGAGATTGAAGCTCTCAATGTCGCTGCAAATCATATCGTAGCACTTTTCCGGATTGCGGCGGATCAGATCCGCAGCGTATTTCGTGAAAAAGGCGCGGCTGTACACCCCGGTGACCTGATCGTAGCGCAGGAGGTTGACCATTGCCGCGTTTTCCCGCAGGCTGACAATACTGTTCACCCGGTGCTTTACAAGCAGGGGGCGGTACGGCTTGCGGATAAAGTCGGTGGCGCCGGAAGACAGCGCCCGCAGTTCGTCTTCCTCCCCGTCGCTGGAGGAGGTCACGAGAATGGGGATGTTCGCGTACAGCGGATGCTCCTTGACCGTGTCCAGAAAGGTGTAGCCGTCCATAACCGGCATTACAAGGTCAAGGAGAATGGCGGTAATATCCTCGCTCATACGGTGCAGGACGGAAAGCGCGTCCCGTCCATTTCCCGCTTCTATAATTTCGTAGGTATCCTCAAGGATGTTGGACAGGATCTGACGGTTAATGAGGTTATCCTCGACAATGAGCAGTTTTTTTCGATGACCCGCGGCGGGAGAGGTGGCAGCGTCCAGCTTTTCAAGGGCTGCGGCTTCCATACTCATGCTGTTCCTCCTTCCCGCTTTTTTCTATCTCCTATCTTACACAGATATCCCGCAAAAGGCAACCATAAATTTGGGAGAAGGGCGAGGAAAAAGGGCTTGCCTAACCGGTTGGGAGGTGCTATCCTTAATAAAAAGAGTGGGGGGATGCAGGTCATGCAGGTATCTGTGGGAGAGGAGCGCGCGCCGCGCGGGGTTGTGGTAATCGGTGGCAGCGTGGACTTCAGCGGTGCGCCTGTACTGGCGGCAAATGCCGCTATGCGCAGCGGCGCGGAAGCGGTGGCCGTGGGTCTCCCGCGGGGGGTCTGGGGGGTGGCCGCCAAGCGGTTGACCGGGGCTGCATCCCATCCGCTGCCGGATGATGCCAAGGGGCGGCTCACCTACCACGCGCTGGAGGGGGCGCAGGTGCTTCTCGAAGAGGCGGCCGCCTGCCTCATCGGCCCCGGCCTTGGCCGCAGTGAGGGGACGCAGGCGCTGGTTCGCGCGCTCCTGCGTGCCGCCGACTGCCCCGTGGTGCTGGATGCCGATGGCATAAACGCGCTGGAGGGGCATATAGATAGGTTGGACGAGCGGAGGGGACGGATTACGGTTCTCACGCCGCACGATGTGGAGTTTATGCGGCTGTCCGGCTCGCTGCCAGGGCCGGACCGTGCCGCGTCTGCCCGCGCCTTTGCCGTGGCGCACCGCTGTGTGCTGGTACTCAAGGGGCATCGAACCGTGACCGCGTTTCCCGACGGGGAGACGGTGGTCAACGAGACGGGAAACCCCGGAATGGCCACAGGGGGCAGCGGCGATGTGCTGGCGGGGGTGCTGCTCGCCCTGCTGGGAGAGGGGCTGCCCGCCCGGCAGGCGGTGCCCCTTGGGGTTGACCTCCACGGCAGGGCGGGGGATGTGTGCGCGCAGGAGCTGGGGGAGTACGGAATGCTCCCGTCGGATCTGATCGCGCACCTGCCGCTGGTCAGAAAAGAATGGATGGAACAGGAGGGGTGCCGGTGCGGGGAGCATGGATTGCCGCGCCAATGATAAGCCTTGCCCTGCTGCTCACGGGGTGTACCACAGTGAGCACCGGACGGGAGGAAGCGCTCGCGACGCAGTTTCGCGAGGACTATACCGCGATGACGTCCTGTACCGCCACGCTGCAAGTGACGGCGGACTACGGACAGCGGGTTTACGAGTATGAGATGACGGTGGCCTACGAGAAGAAGGGCGAGACCGTGCTTACCATCACGGCGCCGGAAAATATCGCGGGGGTGACCGCCCGCATTCAGGACGGGGAGACCGCCCTGGTATTTGACGGGGTGTATCTGGAAACAGGCGCCCTGTCCGACACGGGGCTGAGTCCCATTGACGCGATCCCGGCGCTCCTTGCTTACGCGCAGGGCGGGTATATCGCCCAGTGCGCCATTGAGACGCTGGATGACAAGCAGGCGCTGCACCTCTGCTACCGCGCGCCGGAGGCGAAGGACGGGGTCGGGGAAGAGGCCCAGCTGTGGATGGACACCGGTACGGGGGCTCTGCTGCGCGGAGAGCTCTCCATGGACGGCTTCACCGTCATTCAGTGCAGCTTTACCGGCTTTTCCATGGAGCTGCCCGCGCAGCAGGCACCCGCCACATAGGAGGAAGGAACGGGATATGGAGCACACAAAAGAACGATCCCCCGCCGCGGATACCGCGCAGGCGAGGACGTGGGCGGAAATCAGCCTTGATCATCTCGCGCACAACTATCATGTACTGCGCGCACTGACGCCGAAGGGCTGCCGCCTTTTGGCGCCGGTGAAGGCCAACGCCTATGGCCACGGGATGCTGCCGGTGGCGCGGAAGCTGGAGACGCTGGGGGCTGATTATCTGGCGGTGGCCGGTGTCTCCGAGGCGCTGGAGCTGCGCCGGGAGGGGATCTGCGCGCCCATTCTGATCCTGGGGCACACCGACCCGTCATATATGGCAGAGCTGCTCGCGCACAACATCACCCAGACCGTGACCTCTTCCGCGCATGCTGCGGCGCTCTCTCAGGCGGCGGTGGAGGCGGGGGGAGTGCTGCGGGTGCACTGGAAGGCGGATACCGGCATGACCCGCCTTGGCTTCTTCTGCGGCGATGAGGCGGCGATATTGCGCACGGCGCAGGCGCTGGAGGAGGGGGCTCACCTGCCCGGCCTTGACCCGGAGGGGCTGTTTACCCACTTTGCAAACGCCGACGTCGACGAGGAATACACCATGCTGCAATTTACCCGATTTTTAACCCTGCGGGACATGCTGCGGGCGCGGGGGGCATTGCCAAACATTTGCCATTGCGCCGCCAGCGCTGCTGTGTTAAAATATCCCTGTACACATCTGGATATGATCCGCCCCGGCATCGCCCTCTATGGACACCATCCCGCCCCCTCTACGGAGGCGCTGGCGGAGGGTGGGCTGCGGCCGGTGATGACACTCAAGGCGCGGGTGGCTTGTGTGCGGGAGATTCCCGCCGGTACCTCCGTGAGCTACGGCTGCACCCACACCATGGCAAGGGACAGCCGCCTGGCAGTGCTCTCCATCGGCTACGCCGACGGGTTGTTCCGCCTGTGCTCCAACCGTCTGGCAGTGCTGCTGGGCGGAACACCCGCCCCGATTGTGGGGCGGATCTGCATGGATATGTGTATGGCCGACGTTACCGACCTGCCCGGCGTCCGTGCGGGGGATGAGGCGGTGATCTACGGCCCGGGCGCCCCTGTGGAGCGAGCCGCCAGCCTGGTCGGCACCATCTCCTATGAGCTGCTCTGCGCGGTTTCTCAACGGGTGCCGCGCGTGTTCACCGGCGGAACCGATTCCCCCCCGCGCGCATAAACTGGTACGGGGAGAAAATCGTTTCAGCCGGCGGCGGGATACAAACAATCGCTGTTTTTTACAGATGTGTGTATAAATCCCGCCGCCCCGTGGGAAAATCATAGTGACCCCATTCTACCCGGACTAAGCCGGGTGAAGGAGTTGACTATTGACCGCGGAGAGTGAGCTTTTGTGGATAATATCGTGAAACGAGGAGACATTTTTTATGCGGATTTAAGCCCAGTGGTTGGCAGTGAGCAGGGGGGCGTACGCCCGGTACTGATCGTGCAGAATGACACCGGAAACCGCCACAGCCCCACCGTCATTGCCGCCGCAATTACTTCACAGACCGCAAAGGCACGCCTGCCGACCCATATAGAGCTTTCCGCCAAAAGCTACGGACTGCCCAAGGATTCCGTGGTGCTGCTCGAGCAGATTCGCACGCTGGATAAACGGCGGCTGAGAGGACATATGGGAAGAGTGGATGACGAGCTGATGCAACGGGTGGATGAGGCCATTGCGGTCAGCTTTGGGCTACACAGCGAACGACTGGTGTAAAGGGGTGCGGGCGCGGCCTTGCCGCCGCGTCCGCCCTGCAAGGCAAAGGGGTTACATATGAAAAACAAAACTTGGACTGTGCGCCTCGCTGCGGCGGGGGTTATTGTGGCGGCGCTGGGCGGGGTGGCCTTTGCCGCCGGACAGCAGGGCAGCCAGAGCGATCCTCTGGTCACCCTGAGCTATCTCAACGAAAAGGGTACGCCCGCCGTGCTGGAGCAGGTGGATACCAAGCTCTCAGAGCGGGAGAAGCAGTTGGAGGACAAGCTCTCCAGCGTGAAGGACGACTATCTCGCCGAGATAAACCAGCGCCTCAATGGACAGGACACCGACGTGGAAAGCGCTTATATCACCGTCACCCTCACCGCGGGGCAGACCCTCACGGCGCAGTCGGGCTGTGAGCTGCTGCTGCGCACGGGAGCGGTCACCGTGACCGGCGCACTGCTGGACATGACGGACGGAAGCGCCCTCGCATCGGGTGGAAGCCTCATTGCAAACCACCTCTACCTGGCTACCGCCGACGCAACCGTGCTCAAAGCCGCCAACGCCGTGACCCTGATGGCGCGGGGGAGCTATACGATTTCCTGAATCAAACGAACGGCACGCCGGTGGGAACAGCCCCACCGGCGTGCCGTTTTTTTGCCCCTTGCCAGGGGCAAGCTATAGTAATTGAGGTGCTGGCGCACCATGAAAATCGTGCGCCAGCACCCTTGCATTCGGCTCATTGATTATCGTGGGGAGAGCGCGGCGGAGAGCTGTTTGGCAAGGGTGGCAAACTCCGGGATACCAAGCCGTTCGCCGCGGATATCCTCGGGAAGACCGGAATCCCGCAGAATCCGGCGCAGCGCCTCCTTTTCCAACCGGCCGCTAAAAGCGCTGGCCAGGCCGTTGAGCAGGGTTTTCCGCCGCTGGGCAAAGGCGGCGCGTACCACCTGAAAAAAGAGCGCCTCATCCTCCACCTCCGGTGGCGGGGCGCTGCGGGGGGTCAGCCGCAAGACGGAGGAGACCACCTTGGGTGCGGGGAGAAAGCAGGAGGGCGCCACGTCAAAGAGCAGCTCCGGCACGGCGTGATACCGGCAGAACACCGTAAACGCACCATAGTCCGGGGTGCCCGGCGCGGCGCAGATACGCAGCGCCACCTCCCGCTGGATCATCACCGTAATCGCCTGAAAGCAGCCGCACTCAAGCAGCTTTGTCAGCACCGGCGTTGTAATATTATAGGGCAGATTGGCGCAGACCAGCGCGGTCAGCCCTTGAAAGCGAGCCTCCACCAGGGCGGGGATGTCCAGCTTCATGATATCGCCGGGGACAATCTCCACATTGCCGCAGGGTGTCACGGTCTCCTCCAAAATGGGGAGAAGGGTATGATCCAGCTCCACCGCCACCACGCGGTTCGCCCGCGCAGCCAGCTGTACGGTGAGGGGGCCGATGCCCGGGCCGATCTCCAGCACGCCGCACCCCGCGCCTGCGCCGGACGCCGCAGCAATATCCTGCGGAACCCATGCTTCCACAAGAAAGTTTTGCCCCATCTTTTTAGAAAAATGGAAGCCGTGGCGGCGAAGTAAATGTTTAATATCGTCGATGTTACATAAATCCATTCTGTTACCCCGTAGTGTAAATTGCCTATTCACTCTCCAGCTCCCGCAGGAGCTTCTGATCCTCCTTGGAGGTCAGCTCCAGCTTGGCGAAAAGGTCAGGCCTGCGCTGCTTCGTGCGCAAAATGGACTGCTTCCGCCTCCATTTTGCCACATTGGCGTGGTGGCCGGAGAGGAGGACGGACGGCACGGTTTTGCCGTGCCACTCCTCCGGCCTGGAGTATTGAGGATATTCCAGCAGACCGTTCCAATGGCTCTCATCCTCAAAGCAGGCGGGGTCGGAGAGCACGCCCGGCACCAGCCGCGCCACGGCATCGGCCACGGCCATAGCGGGAATTTCGCCTCCGGTGAGCACAAAGTCACCGATGGAAATCTCCTCATCCACGCAGGCCTCAATGAACCGCTCGTCAACCCCCTCGTAGTGGCCGCAGACCAGAATCAGGTGGGGGTGGTTGTCCGCCAACCGCCGGGCGTCCGCCTGGGTAAAGAGCGTCCCGCAAGGGGAGAGGTAGATGGTATGCCCCGCGCCGTGGGTGTCGGTAATATGCTTCCAGCACCGGTAGAGGGGGTCGGCCTGCATCACCGCGCCGTGTCCCCCGCCGTAGGGGTAATCGTCCACCTGCTTTTGCTTATTGAGGGTATAGTCACGAATCTGGTGCGCCTCAATCCGGAGAATATCCCGCTCCTGGGCGCGGCCTAAAATGGATTCGCTCAATACGTCCCCCACCGTCTCGTCAAAGAGGGTCATAAGATCAATCCGGTACATCAGAGCATCATCCCCTCAATGGGACGCACCCGGATATAGCCGCCCTCCAGATTGGTCTCCACCAAAAATTCGTCCACAGCGGGGATCATGTAGCTATGCTCCCCCTTGACCACATAGACATGGTGCGCGGGGGGGGTGAGCACGTCCTCTAACACGCCCAGCGTTTCCCCGCTGTCGGCGTCCAGTACGGTAAGGCCGATCAGGTCGGAGATGAAGTGACGGCCGGGGGGAAGGACGGCGTCCTTCCGGTCGATGCAGACGGTTTTCCCCTTGAGGAGCATGGCGGCATTGATGTCGTTGACACCCTCCAGGGTGGCAAGAACATTGCTCTTGTGTATTCTGGAGGACAGGAGCCGAACTGGCTGCCCGTCAATATATAAAAGGTCGAAGCCGCACAGAAATTCCGGGCTGTCACACCAGGGGACAATTTTGACCTCGCCCTGAATTCCGTGTGTGTTGGCAATCTGACCGGCCTCTAAAAATTGTTTTTTCATGTTGTTCTCCCATCTGAATACCAGGGCGTGTTTGATAACAGTCAAAACGCCCACCGACGGCGGGGGTTGACGATTACCAAACACGCCCTAAAAACGGCGGGGAAAGTTCCCCGCCGTTTTTAGTCCATGATTTCCACGGAAACCCTTGTCCCCTTGTGCTGCGCGACAGAGCGCATGAGGGTACGGATCTCTTTGGCGATACGACCCTGACGGCCAATCACCTTTCCCATATCCTCCGGCGCGACCCGAAGCTGCAGTACGGTCTCGCTGCCGCCGCTTTTCTCCGTGACGGAGACGGCATCGGGCTGAGACACCAGGTTTTTGGCAATATAGGTGAGCAGTTCTTTCATACGAATCCATGCCCTCCTTACATCGCGCCCGCTTTTTTCAGCAGGGCTCTCACGGTTTCGGTGGGCTGTGCGCCATTTTTCATCCATGCCTGGGCGCGCTGCGCGTCAACCTTCACTTCTGCGGGGGTGGTCAGGGGATTATAGGTGCCGATCTCCTCAATAAAGCGCCCGTCACGGGGAAAGCGGGAGTCAGCTACCACAATGCGGTAGAAGGGCGTCTTCTTTGCGCCCATCCGGCGCAGTCTGATTTTAACCATTTTGAATATTCACCTCCAGCGTATTTTGAGTAATTATATGGAAGCGCCTGTAGCAGACGCGAACCAACAAGTCAGAAGGGGAGACCGGGGAATTTACCGAGCTTCCCCATTTTGCCCATCTTCTTCATTTTCCCACCAGTGAGCTGCTTGGTCATCTGCTGCATCATCTCAAACTGCTTGAGAAGGCGGTTGATATCCACCACCTGAACCCCGGAACCGGCGGCAATCCGCTTTTTCCGGCTGTTGTTGAGCAGGGCGGGGTTATCCCGCTCGTCCGGGGTCATGGAGAGGATAATGGCCTCCGTGCGCCCCAAGACGCGCTCGTCCATATTGGCGCCCTCCAGCGCCTTGGCGTTAACCCCGGGGAGCATCCCCGCGATATCGGTGAGGGAGCCCATGCTTTTCAGCTGGATGAGCTGATCGTAAAAATCCGTCAGGGTGAAGCGGTTTTTCCTGAGCTTTTGCTCCAGCTTTCCGGCCTTCTCCGCGTCAAAGGTCTGCTGTGCCTTTTCGATGAGGGAGAGCATATCGCCCATACCCAGAATGCGGGAGGCCATGCGCTCCGGGTGGAAGGCCTCCACCTGATCGAGCTTTTCGCCCACCCCGATGAATTTGATGGGCTTGCCCGTTACCGCCTTAATGGAGAGCGCCGCACCGCCACGGGCGTCGCCGTCGAGCTTGGTGAGCATAACGCCGGTGATATCCAGCGCCTCGTCAAAGGTCTTTGCGGCGTTTACCGCGTCTTGTCCGATCATGGCGTCCACAACCAGCAATATTTCCGTGGGAGAGACCGCGTGCTTCATGACCTTCAGCTGTTCCATCAGCTCCTCGTCCACATGGAGCCGTCCCGCCGTGTCCAGAAACACAATGTCATTTCCGTGCTGTTTGGCGTGCTCGATACCCGCGAGGGCGATATCCACCGGGTCAATCTGACCCATCTGGAAGACAGGCACATCCAGCTGTCCGCCCACGACCTCAAGCTGCTGAATGGCCGCGGGGCGGAAGGTGTCGCACGCCACCAGAAGGGGGCGCTTGCCCTGCTGCCGCTTCATGAGCCCCGCAAGCTTGGCCGCGTTGGTGGTCTTACCCGCTCCGTTGAGACCCACCATCATCACCACCGTGGGTGGCTTGGAGGAGATGGTGAGCTTAGCATTTTCGCTCCCCATGAGGGAAACCAGCTCTTCGTTGATGATCTTGATAATCATCTGAGCGGGGGTCAGGCTCTCCAATACATCGGAGCCGATGGCGCGGTCGGTAACGGAGGCGACGAACTGCTTCACTACCTTAAAGTTAACGTCAGCCTCCAGCAGAGCCATGCGTATTTCCTTCATGGCCTCCCGCACATCCGCCTCCGTCAGGCGGCCTTTGCCGCGTAGACGCTTAAACGCGGCGGATAATTTTTCGGTTAATCCTTCAAATGCCATCGCCGCAATCTGTCCTTTCCAGTCAAGTGGGAGTGGGCTTACGCCAGCCGCATCTCCTCCAGCTGCTCCGCCATAGTTTGACAGAGCTGAGAAACCGTTGAGTTTTTGAGCGTATTGGTATTGTAGGCTTGCAGCGCCTGAAGGGTTTCCTCCATGGCAGCCGACTGCGCCCGCACCGTGTGGAAGCGGCGGATGATGCCGGTCTTTTCCTCCAGACCGGTCAGTACCGCCTCCGCTCGGACAATCACATCCCGCACCCCCTGCCGGGTAATGCCGTAGTGGGCGGCGATTTCCGCAAGGGAGAGATCCTCGTTATAGTATAGGTCGAAAAACTCCCGTTGCCGGGGGGTGAGCATCTCCCCGTAAAAATCCAGAAGGAGGGTCATATGGTAGGCCTGCTGCTTCAAACGGCTCCCTCCCCGGAACACAAACAATCGGAATACATGTAAAGGGAAAAAACTTTACAGTGGGCATTGTACCGCATTTTTCCCACGCTGTCAAGCGGTCTTTGAACTTTTTGAGCCGATGTATAGGATTTATAAAACGGTTTAAAATAATGGCATCCAATATTTTAACTGAATCGGGGATTTATGACCCGACCGGAAAGGGGACGTCTGATATGACAAGAAATCAAAGGGGACGGCAGCTTGCGGCATTGGGGATTGTGGCGGCGCTGACCGTCGCGCTGGCTCTCCCGGCTTCCGCGCTCTTTTTTGCCAAGGAAGAGGAGGAACCTGCGGTTGTCGTGTTCGCTAAAAACGGCCTGTCCGACGAGGCAATCTATTTTTCCGACGAGGATTTTATGATCCAGGGGAACGGGCAGCTGGAGTCAATTGTAATTACAAAGCTTCCGGATACCAGCGCCGGCTTTCTGACCTTGGGCGCGCAGGCGCTGGCGGCAGGGGATACGGTGGAGATGACGGCGGTTCAGGGGCTGTGCTTTACCCCCGCTATGAACAGCGTGGAAGGGCAGACGAGCTTTACCTTTTCGCCGAAGTTTAAAGACGGGAAAAGCGGCCCCGAGGTAGAGGTAGGCATTTACCTGCTCAAATCGGAGAATTCCGCGCCCATCGCAGAAAATCTCTCCTTCTCAACTTACAAAAATGTCGCCCTCACGGAGCGGCTTTCCGCCGTGGACGCGGAGGGAGATCTGATTACCTACCGCCTGCTGGATAAGCCTGCCCGCGGTTCGGTGGAGATCACGGAAAAGACGGGGGAATTCGTCTATACGCCGTATGAAAACAAGACCGGAAAGGACTCCTTCACCTACGTGGCCATGGACGCGGTGGGCAATACCTCCGCCCCTGCCACCGTGAAAATGGTCATCGAAAAGCCCAGCACCAAGGTTTCCTACAGCGATATGGAGGGCGACCCGGCGCATAAGGCGGCCATCCGCCTTGCGGAAGAGGGGATTTATGTGGGCGCGTGTGTCGGAGGGGAGTACTTCTTTGATTCCGACGCACCGGTCAGCCGCAGCGAGTTTTTGACTATGACGATGAAGGCCGCAGGGGTTGACCCCATGGAATCGGTGACCCGCACCGGCTTTGTTGACGATGAGGACATTCCAACCTGGGCAAAGGGATATGTGTCCGCAGCGCTCCAAAGCGGGCTTGTTGAGGGGCAGATAGACGAGGATGGGCAGGTGCTCTTCCGTTCCGCCAACACCATCTCCAAGGCTGAGGCGTCGGTGATGCTCAACCGCGCGCTCCAGATACAGGATACCGCGGTGAGCGCCAGCTATTCCGACAGCGCGCTGGCGCCCTCCTGGGCACTGCAATCGGCCACCAACCTCGCGGTGTGCGGCGTCCTAAAAACCAACGTCGACAGCGCCCTGGCTCTGGACGATACCCTGACCCGGGGGGAGGCGGCACAGCTCCTGTGCGCCGGGCTGGAGCTTCTTGATAACAGGGACAGCGGCGGAGTATTCTCATAAATGAGTGGGGCTGACGCGCAATAAGCATTGTGCGTCAGCCCCTCAGCTTGTCCCGAAACCTAGCCATTGGCAGGGGAATAGCATGATATAGTTTCCCCTGGCAAGGAAATTATATAAAAACA
>Ga0153972_1000680_pt1 | contig 11020 bp, 10 predicted proteins | sample TSGA056MetaG_FD_104732 | JGI IMG/M metagenome (GOLD analysis project Ga0153972, IMG submission 104732) | Attine ant fungus gardens microbial communities from Georgia, USA - TSGA056 MetaG | ecosystem: Host-associated > Fungi > Mycelium > Unclassified | place: USA: Georgia, George L Smith State...
AAAAACCCGCTTGTAGAGGCAAAGCCTCGCCTGAACAATCCACCGGTTAAGTTTTCAGTTCAGAAAATCCTTCAATTTTTTACTGCGGGATGGATGGCGCAGCTTGCGCAGAGCCTTGGCCTCGATCTGCCGGATCCGCTCGCGGGTGACGTTAAATTCCCTGCCAACCTCCTCCAGCGTCCGCGTTCTTCCGTCCTCAATGCCGAAGCGGAGCTTGAGCACCTTTTCCTCCCGTGGGGTGAGGGTACCCAGCACCTCCACCAGCTGCTCCTTGAGGAGGGTAAAGCTCGCCGCCTCCGACGGCTCGGAAGCATCCTCGTCGGGGATAAAGTCTCCCAGATGAGAGTCCTCCTCCTCGCCAATGGGGGTCTCCAGGCTTACCGGCTCCTGCGCGATTTTCAAAATCTCCCGCACCTTATCCACCTGCATGGACATCTCCTCCGCAATTTCCTCCGGGGTGGGGTCGTGTCCCAGCTCCTGGAGGAGCTGGCGGGAGACGCGGATGACCTTATTAATTGTTTCCACCATGTGCACCGGGATACGGATGGTACGCGCCTGGTCGGCAATGGCGCGGGTAATGGCCTGCCGCACCCACCAGGTGGCATAGGTGGAAAACTTATAGCCCTTCGTATAATCGAATTTCTCCACCGCCTTGATGAGGCCCAAATTCCCCTCCTGGATCAGATCCAGAAAAAGCATTCCGCGCCCCACATACCGTTTGGCGATGGAGACCACCAGGCGGAGGTTTGCCTCAGCCAGGCGCTGCTTTGCCGCCTCGCCCTTGACCGCGATGGCGCGCAGCTGCGCCTGCTCCTGTTCGGTCGCCGTCACGTCCTCGCCCAGCTCCCGCAGGCGGTCAAGCTCCTCCAGCTGCTCGTCGGCGGTCATACCCGCGTTCATAGTCTGGGCAAGCTCCACCTCCTCCTCCGGGGTCAGAAGATTGACCTTTCCGATTTCCTTGAGATACATACGCACCGGGTCGTCCACGTTGAAGGAATCCACCAGGGTATTCGGGTCTACGATTTCCTCCTCCGGCAGCTCCTCCAGCCTCTCCTCCGGCGGCAGGTCGTCGGGAAGCTCGGGCAGGTAATCCTCCCCCACTGTGTCCACGCCCAGATTTTCCAGGGTATCATATATTTTATCGAGCTGGTCGGTGCTTAGATCCATGCTTTCCAGCACATCCAACAGCTCGCTGGAAGACAGGCTCCCCTTTTTCTTTCCCCGCTCGATCAGCTCACTGAGTTTTTCCGCACCCTGAACGCCCTCAACAACCTTCATGACCTCAATTTTTCCAGCCTCCATTTTCTCAGCGGTACTGAGCATCGGCTTCTCCAGGTCTTCCTGCCCGGACGCCTCCGGGAATATTTTTTCACTCATGCGGTTCTCCTCCAAAGCTTTTTTTCTCTTTGTATTGCTGTCTGAGCGCCAGCAGAGGATCCAGCTCACCCTCGCCGCCTCGTTTTGTCGCTTCCAGCTTCATTATTTTAAGATAATCCTGCATCGCCGCTTCGCTTTCCTCCCTGGACTGTGGCTGGTCAAACACCTTGGTCAGGTGGCTGATCTCCGCCGGGGAGAGCGCACCGGCGAGCGTGGCAAGCTGGGTGCGCATCCCATCCCGATAGCGTGTTTGCATGATTTCATACGTCTTGCGCAGCATGGGAGAGGTAAACTCCTCCGGGGTCAGTGTCTCATCCACCGCCCGCATCAGCTCCGGCTCCAGAAGAAGCAGCCGAAGTACCCCCTCCTCCGCCCGGGCGGCATGCACATTTTCGTAGCGCAGGGCGCGGTCGGCGGGCTGCATCTGCACGGCGGGGGTGAGGTCGCGGCGTTCCTTTTTCTTTTTTGCCTGCTTGAGGCGGCGCTTACGCGCCAACTCCACCTCCCGCTGCATGGTATCCGCGGCGATCCCGGCCACCTCGGCCATTCGCCTGCCGTATACCTCCCGCTCCACAGGACTATTCAAATTAGAAATCAATTCCGCACACTCCCGCAAAAATTCAACCTTTTGCGCATCGTCCTCCAGATTATACTTCTGCTGTACCTGTCCAAGCCGGTACTCGATGTGGTTTTCGCTCTGCTCCAGAAGGCGGGCGAAGGCCTCCGGTCCGTAGGCCTTGATAAACTCATCCGGATCCTTGGCGCCCTGGATGGCCAGCACCCGCACCTTCATCCCGGTGCGCTCCAGAATGGGAATGGCGCGCTGGGCGGCCGATACGCCCGCGCTGTCTGCGTCGTAGGCAATGACCAGCTCCTTGGTATAGCGCGACAACAGATGGGCGTGCTCCTCCGTGAACGCGGTTCCAAGACTTGCCACCGCGCAGTCAAACCCCGCCTGATGCAGGGCAATGGTGTCCATATAGCCTTCCGTCAATATCATACGGCCTTGCTTTGTTTTGCGCGCAATGTTCAGCGCGAAGAGATTGCGGCTTTTATTATAAACAACGGTATCCGGGGAGTTGAGATATTTGGGCTGTCCGTCCCCCAAAACCCTTCCACCGAAGCCAATGACGTCCCCCCGCAGATCAATGATGGGGAACATCACGCGACCGCGAAATCGGTCGTAAATCCCACCCTTGTGATTATCTACAGCCAGTCCCGCGTCCAGCAGATCCCGCTTGTCATAGCCCAGCTCCGACATGGCAAGAATGAGGTTGTCCCACCCCTCCGGGGCAACACCCAGGCCGAACCGCCTCACCGTCCCCTTGGAGAGCCTCCGCTTCTCGTAGAGATACCCCGCGCCCTCTTCCCCGGCAGAGCTGTTGAGCTGACTGTGAAAGTAGCGCGCCGCCTCCCGGTTGAGCGCCAAGACACTTTCCCGGCGGCGGCGGTGGCTCTCGTCCTGCCCCGTCTCCGGCACCTGCATCCCCGCCCGTTTGGCCAGCAGCCCCACCGCGTCCACAAAGGGCAGATTCTCAATCTCCATAATGAAGGTGATCACCCCGCCCCCCTTGCCGCAGCCAAAGCAGTGGTAGGCCTGCCGTTCGGCCACCACGGAGAAGGAGGCTGTTTTCTCATTGTGGAACGGGCAGAGCCCCCAAAGGCGGTCGCCCTTTCGGGTCAGGGTAACATAGGAGGAGACGATATCGGTAATCTCGCTGCGCGCCACAAGCTCATCAATAAACTGTGCGGGTATGGCCAATTGGTTCTCCTCCCTGTTTTCGTATGATTTCCTATTTTTTACATTTTTATAACAAAACCAGTGTTTTTACGGCTATTTTACTGTCCACGCCATGGGAATGAAGGCCTGCTTGTAGGTTTCCAAGGCGTATTCGTCGGTCATCCCGGCGATATAGTCGCACACCGCACGCGCCAGCCCCTCCTCCTGGGCAATCTCCTGAAACTCGTCGGAAAGCCTGTCCGGATGCTTCATATAGTATTCAAAGAGCCTGCGCAGCATATCCTGCGCCTTCCCCTCCTCGCCCTTGGCCACGGGGCTGCGGTAGACATACTCAAACATAAATTCCCGCAGGGTATACATGGCCTCGTGGTACTGTGCCGACTGCACCACCCGCCCCTCCCGGCTGCTGGTCTGGATGATGTCCACCACCAGGCGGTTAATGCGCTCCGTGTGGGTATAGCCCAGCACCTCGGAGATGGCGATAGGGATATCCATGGCGTAGATGATACCACCCCGAATGGCGTCGTCAATATCGTGATTTATGTAGGCGATCTTGTCCGCCAGACGGACAATACGCCCCTCCCAGGTCTCCGGCATGTCGTCGCCGGTATGGCAGAGGATGGCCCGCCGCACCTCATAGCTCAGGTTCAGCCCTGCGCCGTCCTTCTCCAGCCGATCCACCACCCGCAGGGATTGCGCGTTGTGGGAAAAGCCATTGGAAAACAGCTCGTTTAAGACCCGCTCTCCCGTGTGTCCAAAGGGCGTATGCCCCAGGTCATGGCCCAGCGCGGCCGCCTCCGTCAAATCCTCGTTGAGGCAGAGCCCCCGGGCGATGGTACGGGCAATCCTGTCCACCTCCAGGGTATGGGTCATTCTGGTGCGGTAGTGGTCTCCCTCCGGCTGTAGAAAGACCTGGGTTTTATGCTTCAGCCGCCGAAAGGCCTTGGAGTGGATGATCCGGTCGATATCCCGCTGGAAGCAGGTACGTACCGGACAGGGCGCCTCCTCCCGCCGCCGCCCCTGGGACTGCGCCGCAAAACAGGCGTTGGGGGACAACCGCTCCAGCTCCTGCCGCTCGGTTCGTTCCCGTATAATCATGCCGCCTTCACCTCACTTCTGCTTTTTCTCTATAAGCTATATACGACATTCCGGATTGATATCCTCTTTTTTATCCAAATATTTAGGGCAGCACCGGCACGGGCAGCCATTGCTCGCCGATGACCTTGGGAATACAGACCCCGGCGGTGCGCTCCGTGATGCGGGTGGAGACCGCCTGCGTCTGCGCCGCGGGGAGGAGAATGTGCACCGTCACATCGGCACCGTAGGACACCTCACCGATGGTGCCGCTTTGCTCCCCCTCCCGCTTCACCTGCTCCAGCAGATGGTATGGACAGCGCACCGCAAGCTGCGTCCACCGGCGTACCACCGAAATGCCCGCCGCGTCCAGGGCGTCCTTGGCGCTACGGGTGTAGGCGCGGACTAAGCCACCCGCCCCCAGCAAAATCCCGCCAAAATAACGGGTGACCACACAGCAGTAATTCTCGATCCCCTCTTTTTGAAAGACACCCAGCATAGGCTGCCCGGCGGTTCCCTGTGGCTCGCCGTCATCGCAATAGCGTACCGCGCCCCCCGAGACGGCGTAGCACCAGCAGTTATGCCGTGCGTCGTGGTACTTCTTCCTCGTCTCCTCAATATAAGCCCGCGCCGCATCCTCCCCCTCGACTGGCCAGACATGGCCGATAAAGCGGGAGCGTTTTTCTGTAAACTCCGTCTCGGACGCCCCGGTGGGGATATAGTATTCTCCCTCGCCCAGGGCTACCCGTTCCATAGATACTCTCCCAACTGCCCCAAGAGCTTGGGGGTGCAGGTGACCACCACCTCAATGCTCTCCCCGAACTCCACCGACTCCACCTTGGCCTGCTGGTAGAGCAGATCCACCAGCCCCCCCTTGTTATAGGGGATGTGCAGGGTGACCTTTGCCGCGCCCCTGTCCAGCTGCGCGCCGATCATTGCGCGCAAATCATCCAGCCCCTGCCCGGTTTTGGCGGAGATGGACACAATGGCCTCCCCGTGGGGCATGATATCGGTGGTATAGCAGTCGGATTTGTTGAACACGTCAATACGCGCCGTTTGCGCCGCGCCCAGCTCCGTGATGAGCGCCTCCACCACCTCCGCCTGCTCCCGCCACGCGGGATTGGACGCGTCGATGACATGGAGCAGCAGATCGGCAAAGGTCAGCTCCTCCAGCGTCGCCTTAAATGCCTCCACCAGATGGTGGGGCAGCTTTCGGATAAAGCCCACGGTGTCGGAGAGGAGGACGGAGCAGGTATCGGAAATTTCCAGCGTCCGGGTGGTGGTATCCAGCGTGTCAAACAGGCGGTCGTTGGCGGGGATGTCCGCGCCGGTCATGGCGTTGAGGAGGGTGGACTTCCCCGCGTTGGTGTAGCCCACCAACGCCACCACGGGCATCTCGTTTTTCTCCCTGCGCTGGCGCTGGGTTCCCCGTACCCGGCGCACCTGCTCCAGCTCCTCCTGCAGCTTGTCGATTTTCCTTCGGATATGGCGGCGGTCGGTCTCCAGCTGCGTCTCGCCGGGGCCGCGGGTGCCGATGGGGGATTTGCCCCCCGACGCCGTCTGGCGTACCAGATGCCCCCACATGCCCGTCAGGCGTGGCAGCAGATATTTATACTGTGCCAGTTCTACCTGAAGGCGACCCTCCCTGGTTCTGGCTCGACTGGCGAAGATATCGAGGATCAGGGCGGAGCGATCCAGCACCGGCAGGCCGATCTCCTCCGAGAGCACCCGCTGCTGAGAGGGGGAGAGGGCGTTATCAAAGACCACCAGATCCGCCTCCTGCGCCTGCGCCAGCTCCTTGACCTCCTGTACCTTGCCCTCCCCAATGAAGGTGCGTGCCTCCGGCGTGTCCCGGTTTTGCAATACAATCCCCATGCAGACACCGTCCGCCGTCTCCAAAAGCGCCTCCAGCTCCTCCATGGAGGCCTCGTCGGCGTTCTCCTCCCGGGAGAGGCTGGCGGCGTTCAACCCCACCAAAATGGCGCGGTTACGCTCCGTTTCCGGGGTATCCTTTGTCAATTGTCATACGTCCTTTCTATTGACCGCGGCGATTACGCCTGATACGCCTCCACAATGTCCCCGATATAAATCTGATGGTAATCCTTCTCCGGGTAAAATGCCGCAATGTCCTCCGACTGAAACCGGTCGGGGGCAAGCTCCTGCGTATAGAGCTTCTTGCAAACCAGCACAAGGGACGCCTGTGCGAAATACGGCGCGCTTCCCACGCCGTACTGTACCGTCAGGCCGGACTCTTTTATTTTGTCGGTATCCCGCCCGCTTACCTTGCCGCAGAAGGCCAGCTTAGGCCGGTACTCCTCCGGGAAGAACGACAGGGTAAAATAGTCGCCCTGCTCCATAAATGTGCGGGTATACCGCTGGGGCCGGACATAGACCGTCGCTACATTCTTGCCCCAGAGCACACCCAGCCCGCCCCAACTGGCGGTCATGGTATTACAGCCCTCTTCATCCCCCGCCGTCACCAGCATCCAGCGGTCGCCGATCAGGGAGAAGACGTTTTCCCGCAGGGATTTAACCTCAATTTTCTCAAGCATGTGCAAACCTCCTGATTTCCTGAATAACATAGTATATGCACTCTTCTAGTAAAAAAGCCCGCACCAAAGCGGTGCGGGCTTTTTCATGGTGTGGCTTAGTTCTCCATGCCAAACTTCTTCTTGAAGCGGCTGACGCGTCCGCCAGTATCCACCATCTTCTGCTTTCCAGTAAAGAAGGGGTGACACTTGGAGCATACCTCAACCCGAATGTCCTTCCGCGTGGAGCCTGTTTCAATCACATTGCCACAGGCGCACTGAATGGTTGTAGACTCGTAATTGGGATGAATGCCTTCCTTCATGGGTGTTCACCTCTTTCTTCTTAAAAATTCCAATTTAACGCAAGTAGTATCATACCACGATCCGTCTTGAAAATCAACTATTTTTTTCTGGAATGCCATTAAAATATCATTGTGGCAAAATAGTCGTCCGGGGTTTCGGCGCGGCGGATCAGCGCCACGCTGCCGTCCTCCCGCAGCAGGAGCTCCGCGGAGCGCAGCCTGCCGTTATACTGATAGCCCATCGCGTGGCCGTGGGCGCCGGTATCGTGGAGCAGAAGCAGGTCGCCCCGGGTAATCTCAGGCAGCATCCGATCCACGGCGAATTTATCGTTATTCTCGCACAGCGCGCCCGTTACGTCATATTTGTGGTCGCAGGGCGCGGTCTCCTTCCCCATCACGGTAATGTGGTGGTACGCCCCGTACATGGCCGGACGCATCAGGTTCGCGGCGCAGGCGTCCACGCCCACATACTCCTTGTGGGTGTGCTTGAAGTGATTGGCGCGGGTAATGAGGCAGCCATAGGGGCCAAGCATATAGCGGCCCAGCTCGGTAAAGATTGAGATATCCCCCATTCCCGCGGGAACCAGAACCTCCTCGTACGCCCTGCGCACCCCTTCGCCGATGGCCATAATATCATTTTCCTGCTGCTCAGGGCGGTAGGGAATGCCGATACCGCCGGAGAGATTGATAAAGCGGATATCTGCGCCGGTCTCGTCGCGCAGCTCCACAGCGGTACGGAACAGGATCCGCGCCAGCGCCGGGTAGTAGTCGTTGGAGAGGGTGTTGGAGGCCAGAAACGCGTGGATCCCAAACCGCTTCGCCCCAAGCTCCATCAGCCTGCGGTAGCCCTCGGTCATCTGCGGTCTTGTGAAGCCGTACTTCGCGTCGCCGGGATTGTCCATGACCTGAAAGCCCTCCTTGGACTGCCCCACCGCGAACGTGCCGCCGGGATTAAACCGGCAGCAGATAGTCTCCGGCACCGCGCCAAGGGTCTGTCTCAGAACATCAATATGAGTAATGTCGTCCAAATTGATGATCGCACCCAGCTTGTCCGCCAGCGCAAACTCCTCCGGCGGGGTATCGTTGGAGGAGAACATGATCTCCTCCCCTCCAAAGCCGCTCCGCTCCGCCAGCATCAGCTCCGTGAGGGATGAGCAGTCCGCGCCGCAGGCCTCCTCCCGCAGAATTTTTAAAATTGCGGGGGTGGGGGTCGCTTTCACCGCAAAATACTCCTTGAATCCCGGGTTCCAGGCAAAGGCCGCCCGCAGCCGGCGCGCGTTTTCCCGGATGCCCTTCTCATCGTATAAATGAAAGGGGGTTGGGTAGGTCTCTGTGATTGTGTTTACTTGCTCTAATGTTACAAAAGGGGTTTTCATGGCAGCTCACCCGTCATTTCTATAATTTAGCCTTGCTGTATATCATATAAAACTCATCGCTTTTTGTCAATCCCTCATAGATGTATGGCAAATTTCTCCTTAATGGGTGCGCGCCTTCCCTCGAACACATAAAAAACAGGCGCACCGCCACTTGACGATGCGCCCCGTTTTTTTGATGCATTGACAAACCGCAAAAAAAAATATAGTATATGATATAATAATTATGTTCCGAGTCCATCCTATCTAAGGGAAACTATGATGTTTGGACCGATAGGGGCTTTGCCCCGCAGGGTTTTGCCGGAAACAGCATTGCCTTCCGATTGAAAAGGAACAGCAATTGCGTCTGGTAATTGCCCCCTTTTTGTCGGACAGGCTTGCGTTTCCTTGATTTGAACGTTGAGGTGAGTAAGGTGTCGGCAGAAGCAAAAATGAAACATTCGATTCGCTCACTGCTGGAAAACTGCCCGCTTTTGGTTGGGTTTTCCGGGAAAGAGCTGGATGAAATTCTCCCCCTGCTGGAGCTGGACAGCTGCTTTTATCCCAAGGGAGAGACCATGATAAAATGTGGCGAGGTTGCGCGGCTGGGGATTGTGACCAAGGGCGTTCTCTCCTCCCAGCGGCAGGAGCCGGGGCAGTCCGTACATATTGTGGAGATGCTGGAGGAGGGGGACCTCTTTAATTTAGAAGCGGTGTTCTCCCGCGCGCGCACGTCTCCTACCGACCTGGTGGCGGACGAGGACAGCTCGGTGCTGTTTTTTGACGCGGATTGGAGCTTATATATTGAAAATGAATCGCTGCGCGTCCGGTGGCTGGAACATGTGTCGAGCTTGCTCTCCAACCGCTGCATCCGCTTGATTTATAAAACTGAGGTGCTCTCCATCAAGCAGCTGCGGGATCAAATTATGACCTATTTCCGCATTATGCAGCGCAAGCATAAGAGCGACACCTTCCAGCTCAAGATGAACCGACAGCAGTTCGCAAAATACCTGTGCGTCAACCGAAGCGCGCTTTCCCGTGAGCTGGGACGCATGCAGCGGGAGGGACTCATTGTCTTGGAAAAGAACCGGAGGATTACCGTTTTGGACAACAACGGAGGGAAGCTTTACTACCAGAAAACGCCAATGGATCAAGAGATACAAAAACATACGTGACGTATCGTTTGCTTATCGTGTTGCCATGGCAACATATATAAGCAAACGATTTTCTATGGCGGGAGCTTATATTACATAGAAAGGGGGTGCCATATGCGCGCAATCCAAGCACCGGCAGCTCGCCTGCTGGGTGCGGTCATCTGTCTGCTGCTTCTCCTGGGCAGCACGCTGCCGGTGCTGGCGGCGGAGGAGGGAGAGACGGAGGGCTACCGAGCCGATACCCTGACGATTGAGGTGGGCTACGCCGGAGGACCGTATTATGAAAAGCATGTCTTTACCCTGGAGGCGCTATGGGCGATGGATCTGGTCAGGGCGGATTACACCCTGATTGACAATATGCCCGCGGTGGTGATCGACCATGTGGTGGGGGTGCGCCTGTCTGATTTGATGGACGCGGCGGGGATTGACCTCAACAGCGTCCAGACCTTCCACTTTTGGACGCTGGACAAGGAAAGCGACAAGTTTACCTCCTATACCAAGGCCGAGCTGATTGATACCGTTCGGTACTGCTACTACAGTCTGCCGATGAACTTTGACAGCGACCTGGGAGCGGGCAACGAGCTGGCGGCGTTGGTGGCGGAGCCGGTGCCCACCGTTATCGCCCTGGCCGACGACTGGAACCGGTATATCGCCGGGGCGCAGTTTGGCAGCGACTATGAAAATCTCAACACCAACACCCGCTTCCGCCTGATGATTGGCCAGACGAACACCACCGTGCGCACGGCGGATCGGTCGGCGAAGTGGATTCATAAAATTGTGGTGCAGCTCGGCGGCGCGCCCACCCTCGCTGTAGATGACGCGTCGGTGCTGGAGCTGGAGGTAGGGAGTGTTCACCGCACGCAGGCGCGGGTACAGGCGGCCGACCCCGTGATTTCTCAAGGGGCGGAGATTGCCTGGTCGTCCAGCGACGAGAGCATCGCCACCGTGGACGGCGACGGGAATATCACGGTGCACCGTGAGGGGACGGCGGTCATTACCGCGTCGTATGGTGAAATCAGCGCCGCCATTACGGTAAACGGCACCGGGGAGGAAAGCGCGTCATCGCAAGCCACCGGCTCGGGCGGCACGTCCGACCCGCAGGAGCCGCCGGCGGACGGCGGGGGGGCGGAAGAGGCGCCCCCCACGTCGGAGACGGCAGACGGCGACGCGGCCAAGACCACGGTGCTGGAGGTGGACGGCGATGCCGTCACCAGCATCCTCCCCGAGCAGACGGCCACGGAAAACCAGTCCGGCGGCGTGCAGAATTGGCGGCTCTACGAGATGAATCCAGAGGCGGTGGAGCTGCCGGTGATTGAAGAGGACGGAGCCGTCCTTTGGGTGACGGGTGGCATGACGGCGGGACTCTTTGCCGCTGCCCTGCTGCTGCGTATTGGACTGTATTTTAAAGAGGTAGGAGAAAAACCAAATGTTTTCAAATCTAAGTAGCGCGCTGCGCGCCGTGGCCACTGTGCTGCAAACCCCTGTAAACCTG
>Ga0153972_1000685_pt1 | contig 11009 bp, 13 predicted proteins | sample TSGA056MetaG_FD_104732 | JGI IMG/M metagenome (GOLD analysis project Ga0153972, IMG submission 104732) | Attine ant fungus gardens microbial communities from Georgia, USA - TSGA056 MetaG | ecosystem: Host-associated > Fungi > Mycelium > Unclassified | place: USA: Georgia, George L Smith State...
ACTCAACATCTCCAGACCCAATATGAAGCATTCCGTGCAAGTGCACGCACCAATGCTGAGTGCAGTGTGAGAGTGTGGGTGAGAGCGAGCACGGCAATGGTCAGCCTAGTATGGGAAGTCATCAGGAAAACATGATTTTGCTATTTTTGGTTTTATTTACAAACAGTGCCACAATGTACACTATTTGGATATAATTGAATATAGATGTCACATAGACGCACTTTTTGACACTTAGCATAGGTGAAAAAAACTATAGTCATAAATAGCATATAACTAGGTTACTACCATATGGTTTGATAAGCATATTTACTAGACCAATTGTTAAGCAAAAAAGTGTCGCATACATCAAGTACAGTATCAGATTTCCACTCCTCAGGCCATGCTACACCCGCTCCCAAGTGTGGTATAAGCTGGCAAGACTGTCTTATAGTAGAGAGAGGGACTATATCACCAGGCAAGTGACCAGCAGCGTCCAAAGGGTGAGGCTTGTTGACTGAGTACATGTTATGATGCGCTCCTGGTGCACTGGACAAAGTTAACCACTCTACATATGCAAAATGGTGCTTTGGCCAGACTGTAGGAGCTTCATTATAGAGACCTATGATTTCTGGAAGGCGGAATATGAGCCTCAGCCTACCAACTTTCATTCCTGTATGTAAGCCAAGAAATGCTGAGCTTTAGAGCTATCAAGTAGAAACATATGAATGCGCACCATGAAGTCCTGTAGTCTCAGCATCATCTGTGTAAGTGACTACCACTACATCAAACCTCCCTGAACTAGCGTCTCCTCTACTTGGCTGCGCCCTAACTGAATCTCTGCCTTCCTGGCCATCTACATCATTCCCAAGAGTATCTAGTGAGAATTTAAAAGAATGCCAGACGTCTAGCTTATCAAAAGGAAGAAAAGCATTGGCCAGTTGAGTACGCGGTATAGAATCTCCTCTAGTAAGAAATCTATTAAGAAAGATGCGTAAGTGGTATGAAAAAGAGGGACAATTGTGCTTAGTCTGGATGCTGCTGAGCGTCTGGGATGGAGCAGTCGGTCTTTTGGCAGTTACTGGCCCCACCTCCTGGTTTCTTCTATCCACAGCTTCTTCAACCTCCTCTTCCCTCTCCTCCTCTGATTGGTAGTGAGAGATGTAGCTCTGGAACATGGCTATTTTCTCCTGGCGACTCAACCACTGAGTCATCTGAGGGAGCTCATTCCTGAAGTTGGATGCTCTCCATGCTTCCTTAGCGTAGTCTATATGAAATCTTTCAAACATTTCAGTATTATAATTATCTGTAGTTCCAAAATTGCGTATACACTCTTCATAGTGCAGCATGGAGTGAAACTTTGGGACGTTGAAGTGATCCCGTATACCAAGGTTCACCAGGATGTGCTTGTTTGCATGAAATTCCTCCAGGGCGTTAGTGAGATACTGGAGTGTATCGTCATCATGAGTGGGATACTGGGAGATGTAGATAAAGTCCAGTAGAGCCCTGTAGCAAACGATTACCTGAATATAAGGTAGATGTAGGACTCTGGGTCTAAAATGCAAAGATAACTTACCTGGGATGGAGCTTTGCCTATGATGCATCCAAGAAGGATGCGTGCCATATCTTTCCTCTCCTTTCCTGACACCTGTGATAGCTGAGACCAACCCTTCTTGAAATGTCGTACCCCGAAACAAGGTGGAAGCGATCTTATGCGATGGTCCAACTCTGCCGTCGTCATTAGACTGGTGCACCAGTGCTCCAGGTGCTTGACAACTCCCTGGTACAGCTGATGAAGGATATCAGAGGTAATAGCCATGTGGATATTGCAATGAGGGAAGTCCTCCCAAAAAGGACGCCGGACTCCTCCTGATATGTTGTCCTTTTTGCATAGTTCTTGAAAGTTACTGATGGAGGCCGCCTTCTCCCTGGCGCTACGTATCAGCCTTGATGTCCTGCGCTGAGTCCTCCAGCCTGCTGCTTCTCCTTCACCCATCTCACCATCGTCTATTTGGCACTTTGGACAAGTCCCATACTTGGCGCATGTCACCAGACATTGTTCTGGGTAATCTGCGACATAGCAAGCCAAGATGGGATGCACTATGCGCACCTTGCCATCCCCCCCAGTCACCTCCATTCCTTTCTTCCCCACCTCTATCAGTGGCTCCAGGACGATGCGCATGGAGTCGTGGAACAATTGTTGAATTCTTGTCGACTTCTGCTTTTTAGTGAGTTGCTTGCCTACCATCTTGCTGACGGATAGATAGGCTATGAGTATGCAAGCTTGTTGCGTCGGTTTACGTCTGATAGATCGAGGGAGATTCCCAAGAGTCAGATACACCGGATACGCACTCTTGCCACCCGTAAATTGCGTGAGTTGGGTTTTATCTGTGGCTATGATCACAGGAGCAACGCATGCTCCAGTTGGCAGCCGGTTCTGGAGAAAAAAGAAGAGAGAAAACTACAGTAAGCTTTCAGTAGATGTTCAGCGAATTCAATAACCTGCACCGTATTCCACCAGTCCCCAGTCCACATTTCATTATATATCCTCTTGCTCTTAGATGCATCGCTAAAGATCTTCTTCGGCCTATAGACCACATGTTCAGCGTGCGCTGGATTACCCAGTAACGTCTTGATAGCTTCCAGGGGATCGCGGTGATAGACTATGTGCTTATCCTCCGGTTCGTTCTTAAACCATAGCTCTCGCTTCTTCCAGGTAGCACGAGGAGGTATTCCATCAACGATCTTGTGTAACCCGCGTATGTTCTGGTATGATAGACCAAGCTTCTCTGCAACCTGTCACACAAAGTCAGGAAGATGACCTCAATACCATATTTTATAGCACGCACCCCAGATATGGCCATAAGTCTGTCAAAAGACTTGTGCCCTATACCATCCTGAATCGCCCAGCAGGCCACCCTCCAGTCCAACTCAGAAGCAAAAGGTGCGAACCTGTCATCTGCAGCTGATGATCCCTCTCCAAGTCCCGCATCATCCATACACACGTCTCCTTCCTCATCGACTCCAGAAAACTCCCTTCTCCACCTCTGGTATACTGTTTCATCCACACTTACTTCTCGTCCAGCCGTGGGGTGGGGGACTTCCATTCGCAGGTCGGCGTTTTCATCAGGATCATGTCTGTGATGTTGACGGCCAGGGGAATGGGATGGTATAGGAACGAGGTCTAATAACTGATCATGGAAATCCTGCATGACCTGTCCAGGATCGGCTGCATCGATCAGCTCGTCCGCTTCAGCAGGAAGTGATTCATCCACTTCTCTCATCTCTATCTCATCGTCCTGACCGAATTGTCCTGGAAGGGTCAACGCCCTCAGCTTACCCTTCTTGTACCATTGACAGGACCTAGCAGTCCGAAGGTGAGCTGCAACTCCTTGTGAAGAGTGTAATCGCTTATGACAAGCAGGGCAGATCGATGGATCATCGTCTTGTGTACGAACAAGTTCGACATTGACATTCAGTGCCTGAAGTGCAGAGCGAAACCCAGTCATAGCCAAAACTGATCAGATGGAAGTAAGAAACTGACCGTCATCTTAGTGGGGGCGCACCAAATTAAATCGATATCGGTAAAAATAGATCAGGTTCAAAGATGGACATGTATTCATGCATCCGTATGAGGTCTAGTACCGATTCTTTGCTCACTGTTACGGACAACAACAAACTAGCATACACATTGTTACAACAAGAAACCGCATGAAGCGGGCATAATTTTCAACCTCTAGCTCCCAATGAGCGCAGAAATAATTTGAAGTGTAATACTGCTGACCTTACTCAAGACATGCGACGACGTTTGTTCTTATCCTCAGTGTCAGACACGCGAGTGGCTCCAGACCACCCAGACCCTGAGCCAGTTACCAATGTACTACCAACCGAAGGGTCGGTGCCAGTGGAAACACGAGAAGTCCCAGCGTGCTGTCCAGACCGACGTGTGGGAGGCTGTGTAGGTGCTGCCCCCCGCAGCTTGCGCTGGCTGGAGCCACGTGTCCTGACACCGCGGTTGCGCTGGCTGGAACCACGTGCGTTGGACGCAGTGGGCACTCGCCCCTGAGGGTCCGGAGTGTAAGAAATAAATGTCAGTGGAAGCCCAGGAGCGGATGAAGAAGGTGCAATCTGCGAAGGGTTGGATGATGACGGTGGTAATCCCTGCGAGGACGCCGAGACCTGAGGTTGAGCCCATCGATACAATGGCTCTGGATCCACCTGCACAGTCACCAAACGACTGATAGAGGCAGAATACCTGTTCCGAGCCTCCATGACCACCTCCCTGCTCGGTGCACCATCAACAGCAGCGGGTATGGCAGCTATCATCTCTCTTATCACCGCAATGAGCCGTGCATGAGTCAACTCCACGCGCTTCTCCTTGATCGGCCGCGCATCATTCTTCGTTGCCCACAGCAGATCGTACAACTTGTCCCATCCATCATCAAGTGTGCCAACCCTCCAATATGGTTGAATTGATCCCATGAATCGGGAATGCTCCATAATCAGTTTTTCCCGCCTCACACGTTCTGTTGCGATGTCGTAGTTACCCATTTTTGCCCATGTCGGGACCCTCGTTTCACGATCCAGAAACTCTTCGTCTTCCACACGCTTGCGAGGAACATGTGTCGTTCTACTAGTAATCCGTGTGGCGGTGGAAGGAGGGTAGTCCTTCATAGGAGTGTGGCCTAATTTCTCTGAAATGAGCCTGTGTCCCTCCTGCACAGACACACCGTTATCGGGGATGTCTCCTAGCTTCTGAGGAGGAGGCCAATGTTGGACGTCATTGTATGGACCCTTGAAGTTCACTCCAATGAGCCATATAAGGTAGATGTAGGACTCTAGGTCATGTGCGACGCTAGGAGCGTCATGTGCTTCCGCAGTATTACCAAAAGGGAATGTCCCCTGAAAAGAGTGAGTACACGAAGAAGAAATTATGGGGTGAGGACACACAGTGGTAACAACTTCATTGGCAGCGCCCTTACTCTCCAACATGTCAAGCGCTAAGCCAAAATCACCGGCCAGCCCAGGACGTCTAGGAAACCACTCCGGTCCTACCTTCTTGCTACCGAACTTCGTTGTGCCATTGATTTCTTTTACCCAATCAGGAACTGCAAACCGCTCATGGATTTGAGGGATCCACATCCAAGTATTGCCATCACTGGCATCTCGGTGTAGGATGCGGCGCCTGTAAGCTTCAAGATGACCTGCAAAGAATGATTAGGCGATGCAGGTTCAGTGTCAAAATTCTAAGCTTGCCTATGAGTGATCCTAGGACACAATGAAGAAATTCCCGGCGACATGAGAACCAAGTGCATTTTATGGCGGGGGTACGAAAAAAAGTGCGATAGTGGACCAAGGGGTCGATCGTGTCAGCCATCTTCAGCAGGATAGATACCGTGTCGTCTGACTGCGATTTACCGGTCTTGGGGTCCGTAAACATCACAGGATCCAAGGAGAACCGTTCATCTCGTACGGGAAGATGCGGGGGATACTTGCCGTAGTTATCAGCATCCCATCTGGGCCGTGTGTGCCATAATTCGTACAACGATTCTGTGAGCTCGACTTCATCAGCAGTTTCCTCTATAGCCTCAGGGAGGGCGTCTAATGACTCATTGAGATCAATATGTGATTGCAGATCTATGTTCTGCTCACCATTCTTCGATTTAGCCTTATCAACGCGTCTACTATCCTCCAGCAACTGGTGAATCTTGGCATCTGACTCGAGCTTCACATTCTGCCACACATCTTTGCAGATCAGGTGCTCGATTTGGGAAGTTGAATCTTGCGACCCGGTGGGTGCCGGGGGGGTGTAAGTAACCCCCATGACCCTAGTAGATCGTCCAATACCGGATTGGCTGTTATAGATCACCGATGCGATCGTAGTGGCCAGCACTTCTGGGTTTGACTCAGAGGCCGTCGGCCAGATCATCTGTAGTTCGTTGCGCTTTCCCACGATGGATTTATCATAACCCAGAAGTTCCAAATCTGCGTGGCTGAACCAAGCGATGATCTTCAAGTACTTGTCAGCATCGCGATAGATGTCGATGGGCTCGGTGATGCTGGATCCTCCACGGGTGTACACGCATATGCGGAGATCAGAACCCAACAAGCTCAAACCAACGAAATATCGTCTATTGATTTGGTTCGTCAGGACGAGGCGTGCGATTTCGCCCATGTAGTTGGTCGCATCGCTATTGAGCTGCGAGTTATAACGGTACTTGATTTCCATCACAGAGATGAAGTTCGCCCACTGAAACTTGCCACGGGCGTGATCTTCCCCCTTCATCAGGACGGCGTCAGGCTTGCGAGACCCGGACCCATGGTGAAACGTCCCACTCAAGGGGGAGACAGAAGTTGTGCTCATGTCGACCCACAGCCGTGCATCTTTACCGAGCACTTCAACTATGCTGGTGCCGTGCACCTCGGTGATGGTCCTATTGATTTCCAAAGCAGTCTACAGTGGGACATGCATAAATATCAAGTCAAGCCACAGGATCGAATATTACGAACATAATTCAAAAATTTGACCACCTGCGCCTCCCTAATCTTGACACTACTACACAAAGCAGGGCAGAAGTCGGTTCCCCACCAACTCATCATGCCTCCTCCCATCGATAACGTGTCGAATTCACGGCTACTGGAGGAGTCGAAGTCGATACGACATTCAACAACCTGTCAGAGTAGTTTGCATCAATGAGTCGCGAATTTATCGCCAATGATAGGTAAATACCTGATCATACCACCCCTTTGCCACTCCTTGAGCGTCACCTCGGGTGACCTTGTGATTCTCAACAAGGTAATTCTCCACAAACTTCTTGCCCTTCTCAATGTTCCGGCGAATGTCTCCGTGGTATAGGCGTTCGGTGCCTCTGTCGTGCATAATACGAACTATCTTCTGCAAGTCCTCGTCCAATAGCCCAGCCACATGATGGGTAGCAAGCACTTTCTTCAATGCGAGAAATGAATCATGATACTCGCCACCGTTGATGAGGGAGGACTTGGTTTGGTTTATTAGATCATCGGTGAGCAATTTGTGATTGGAAAAACCATCATGTAACAGGTGACATGAGTCCCAAGCACTCGTATGAGCCCCATAGCGGGCTGCTTTGTGCTGCATCTGCAGCATGCGGGAGTCAGAGGCACGGGGGAATGCAAATGTGGTGGTTCCGAATCCCCAAAGTGAGGCGAACTGGTAAGCATAACGTCATTTAAGCTGCTAGAAAGATGATAGATTTGGCCTTACATGATGGCGACAAGTTGTCCTGATTTCTGGGAGGTGGCGTTGGTCAGCCTTTGAAAAGAAAAGAAATTCTCACATGTCAGTTGGCTATAAGTACTTAACATTGATTGTTACTCACAGACATGCTGCGGACTCAGAGCTGTGAAGTTGCCAGTGTGGATTGTATGAAAGTTTACTAGTTGGAACTTCAAAGGATCCAGGGGAATGCTCCCCCTTGCCCACACAGCAGCCATCAGCTGGCACTGATCCCATCGATTGCAAAGATAGATATCGATCATCGCAGACCAAGTTAGGACGATCAGCTGCAAAATATTCTGAACTATGTTGAACTTTGGGATCTTGATGAAGAGCGGTAGAGGTGATGACCATGGGATTTTTGCGCTCGCTGGGGGCGCAAAGGCGCTATGAGGCCTCAGAATTTCCAAATTTGGCAAGCCCCGCACAACACCTTCAACAGTTAGGAACCTTCAAACCTTCAAACCCACCTAACCTCCACCCAAACTTTCTCCCATGACATTTCCACTGACCAGAGAGGATGTCAGCCTCATTGTGGAAGCCCTGGAACTTATAGGTAATGATGCGGCCTCCTTGTTGAAGAAACGCTTGTTGTCACATTACTCTCTAATCCAAGAAGTTCAAAATGTGACCGATCAGGTGAGTTTTTTTTTTCAATTTGTAAGCCAGGTGCGGCGAAGCTTATACCTTTTGCAGCACACCCCTAGTAATCCTGCACCAATTGATCCACATGGTCCACATGGTGCAAACTGCCCGCGGAGGGGTGGCGCATTGGTCGCAGGAGCACGGTGGACCATTGGAGAGAACACAGCGCGTTCTTCCAACGTTTCAGCTGAAGCGATTATCGGTTCTATCGCATCATTTGACGCTTCTCAGAGAATGGATCTCACCTCATGGATCTCCAGCATTCTTGGTGCGATCAAAGGCATGGGGAATGAGAAAGGCAGTGGACTGCCTTCTTTGATGGAGCACTGTGCTACTTTCTCTGGGATAGGGGTGGGATGGAATTTCATGACTATGGTCAGCCGACTGCAGTTAGCGGTGATTTGTCTGAGGTATGTGTTTGGTATGCTCTCCTTGTGTGTCACTCATGCTCATGCAATAAATTTCATTTAAAGCGCGATACGATCGCATCCATCAATCTCCACGTTAACGGAATACTACCAGGATATGATAATGCCTTTAGAGTCGAAACCTGCGCAAAGCACCTTCTTTTCTTGGATCTCATCAGGCGTCAAGTTCATGCTTTTGGCAGGTGGCGGTACCATTTATGCTTTAATTCTGATTGCAGCCAAAGACATGCGCTGGAGCATTTCCACTGCGCCTGCAAAAGTATCTTGGGAAGTCGCCAAGATGCTGCGTAGTCCAGATACATGCGCTGGTATGTTATACATATTGCATTCTATATTAAACCTGGAGTCTCACTGGTAACACAAGCTCCAGAGATGCGGAGTCTTATTCAAAGGAAGATCATACCTGTTATCGCTAGATTGAGGGAGCTCCTTCCCTTGAGCATGAACAATGTGCTCAACTCCATATCTCCGCAGCTGGACTGTACGTGTATCAGAGACAGCGACCGCTTCATCGATTCTGTACCAACCAAGTAAGCATCATTGATGGTTCTATGTCAGACTCGCATAATAACTTTCATCCTTGCCCAAAGTAACTATGAACTTCCCAAGCGTTCAAGCAAGTATTGGAATGCCTGCTACATGCCATGTTGGGAGGAGACGATCAGCTTGGAGAATGAGATCACTAGGACTTGCGTCCTGCAGCAGGTGCTCCCCACATCTTCCGCAGCTCCACCGCCAGCAGTCGTCATCCCTTCTGTGGAGTCTGAGTCCTCTTCTGTCATTCGCATTTCAACCACGTTTGATCGTGAACATCCTAACAACGTTCGCTTCCCAGGAAGCCGAGACAGGGTGAAGAACTTGTTATGGACGATAGAGCAGCGCAAGATAGTGGAGGATGAGGGCATGGCGATGAGGGACATAGATGAGCTGAAGGAGAAGGTGCGTTTTCTTGTTCTATCGGCATAGATACACTGACATAAACTGAGACAGATTTCTACTTTCTATCCTGGGGGAGTGAAAAGGGCGGATACTTTTCTAGTGGTTCCGATGTCTATCATTCCAGGCGCCTTGGATATTCGCAACTCAGATGGCAGCCTGATGGCGCTTATCTGCACCAGTATGCCCTCTAACATGAGATTATCTTTATTTTGGATGCTGAGGTCGGCGTTTGATGGACTGGAAATCTTCAAGGATAGGACGGTTAGGTCTGTTTCTGAAGAAAGTCAAGATTCAGAGGAGATGTTGCTAGCAGAGGCTAATGAGCCTTTTACATGCACGCACTTTAGTCACTGGAATCGCTATGGACTGACGGTAAGTTGGAACAGTATACTCAAAGTCATAGATGCATGGTGATGGTCTTGTAGGGTCATACCGCACCGCAAAACGTCCATCCTCATCAACTAGAGGCTGCAGGAGGGAGAAGAACGAATCTCATACAGACTTTACCCTATGCTTCCAGAGAGATGTTTACTCAAGAGCAGCTGTATCTGAACATGCAGGCTAATTTTGGGGAAGTATTCGAATGGATCGAAGAAGAGGTGAGTGGGCTCAAAAGATTGACTGTCGACAGTAAACGATAAATTTTCAGATATCACACCACCTTCCTGAGGAGTACAAGGTTCTAGTCAAGCTGGTGGATATTCTGCCTAATGCTGAGGGATCGCCAGTGAGGCCTTTCCTCTCACTGGTGGTGAATATTAATGTGTGCACTGTCGCACATAGGGATGCCAAGGACTTTGAACTATGCCTAGTGCTGGCTGTAGGGGAGTTCACAGGGGGTGGACTGGTGATGAGAGAGCAGGGGCTGGTTGCAGAGCTCAGGAATGGGGACTTTGCGATATTCAGGTCAGGAGAAACCACTCATTTCAATTTGGATTATCTGGGCAAGAGGGCCTCTCTGGTGCTGCATACAGATGGTGGGTTTGAAAGATGGGAGAAAGATCGCAATGGATGGAAAGATCACCCATACTTCAAATATTTCTGAGATAGTGCTACAGTTATTTGATGGTTTATGTTGATTGCAGAGACGGTTTAATATTTGACTGGTGCAGTGGCAGGTGCTTGCTCGGCAAGTGGGTATTTAGTAAGTTCATTTCGCTTGTTCGGCTTTCTGTTTCGAACCTCATCCAATCATGCCAGCCAAGAAGACGACTGTAGCTGGCGCTCGTCCAGCTACACGCAGCAGCACCAGCACCAGCACCAGCACTGGCGCCTCAGGAACAAGAGCGAAACCCATACCTCAGGCTGCCTCCAAAGCAAAAGCTACTCCTGCGTCCAAGGGAAGAGCTATCGTCCCCACCAAAGCAGGATCAAGTTCAGCAGCTAATAAAAGGAGCAAAGGCCCAGGATCGACTGCAGAGAAAGAAAAGGTTCTCAAGGATTTACTTGAGAAGAAGAAGAAGGCGGCTCAGGAGGCAGCTGAGGCTAAGAAAAAAGGTGAGTGTCACAGGTTTAAAAGACTATGGCTAACATAAAGTCTTAGCGTCCAGAAAGCGTGCTGCGGATTGTCTCTTGGAGGAGGCAGGAGAAGATAATGATGGGTCTGAAGCTGGGGCTGACGATGACTCACTGAGGGAGAGGACCAGTGGTAGCAAGGCATGTACTCCTCCAACCAGTCGCCGTCGCTTAGATTCCCCAATTGAGCCTGAAGAGGATGATGAAGACAGTAATATGGTAAGTAAGGTTCTTGATGATGGTATGAGTAG
>Ga0153972_1000686_pt1 | contig 11003 bp, 18 predicted proteins | sample TSGA056MetaG_FD_104732 | JGI IMG/M metagenome (GOLD analysis project Ga0153972, IMG submission 104732) | Attine ant fungus gardens microbial communities from Georgia, USA - TSGA056 MetaG | ecosystem: Host-associated > Fungi > Mycelium > Unclassified | place: USA: Georgia, George L Smith State...
AAAGCCGCACGGGACGAAAAAAATGGTTAATGCCTATGACCTCGCCGAAGTTATGCTGACAGACCGCATATCGCCGATTGATAACACGTCAAGAGGCGCATGACGCAGCAAAGGCAAAACTATGCCGGGCGAGGAGCTGCAAAGGCGCAGCTGCGCTACGCTTGGCAAGGCAAAGGCAGAGCAAGGCGTTGCGTTATACAGCAAAGGCAAGGAGATGCACGGCAATTCACAGAGTAGCGAAGGCAGAGCACCCCGCTGCAGAACCGGGCAAAGGCAGAGCAAGGCCAAGCGGTGCAAAGGCAAGGAGATGCATAACATAGCTTTGCAAGCGAAAAAATTACAAACGGAGGTAACCAATGAAAAAAATCAATTTACGCATTACATTCATCGAAGGAATCTTAGGCACGTCACCCGGAAACGAAGACATCTATCGCGACTATATCGGCACGAAAGCGCCGGACGCTACCACCATTGAAGATGAAGTCGAGGCAATCGGAACCGAGGGCGTAATAGAAAAGGGCATGACTATATTTCCGCGCGATGAAAACGGGAACCCCTTTCTGTACGATTATCAAATCAAAGGCTTTTTCAAGGACGCTTGCGGTATGCTGACGAGAATCAAAACCAGCGAAAGCGCCAAGCTAAAAGCTTACAAAAAGATTATTGATGGACTAGTCTTCGCTGAACCCCGCGCTATCCCCCTTAACCTATCAGAGGGTATAGGCATTTGCCAAAGACCGTTACGTGCACAAACGGCGCAAGGGGAGCGTGTGGCATTATCAATCAGTGAAGAAGCCTCCGCCGGGACGTACATAGAATTTAGCGTTACGCTATACGACGATGCGCACGAAAAAGCCTTGCGCGAATGGCTTGATTACGGCGTTATGCGCGGTATCGGGCAGTGGCGCAACTCCGGCAAGGGGCGGTTCGCGTGGGAAGAGCTTGACGCTTAGCAAGGGCAATGCCTAGCTTGGCAAAGGCGTAGCAAGGCAAAGCAGTGCCCCGCCTGGCAAAGGCAAAGCTTTTTATTAACACGAGGAGGACAAGCCATGAACCCTAAAGCATATTGCACAGAACACGGCATATCCACGAAAGAATTTATCACCAAAGCAAATCCAGTCGCGCCCAAATATAACAAGCAAGCCCACTGCATGGCAAGCAACCCCGCTTACGGCTTGACGCTTGCCCCCGAACTAGCGCGTCACATGGGCGGCAAGACAGAGAACAGGGCAAGACCATGCAAGTATACCTTTAGACTGTTAGAACGCGACAGAGCCGAGTTTAACGCCGCAAAAGAGGCATACGGACACACCACCGACCAACAGGCTGTTGAATACGCAATCAAGGAGTACATTAAAAACGCGGCTATCGCCCACGCAGACGATAACCGCAAACCAAAAATACTAAGGTTATTATAAGCCCATAAAAGGAGATTTGTCAATGGGAACATTCAGACTTACAGAAGCGGACATTGCCGGAAAGAAACCCCTCGCTGTCGGCTACAAAATATTCAATAATGATTGGTCGAGCGAATACGGCAATTATTGTTACGCAGATGAAAGCGGCAATATAGAAAGAAATAACCGGTGGTGCATTGTGATGAATGAGTGCCCCGATGCTATTACATACGTTTGTAAGATAGATTGAAGGAGGCAACGCTATGACCCCAAAAGCAAAACAACGCCGCAAGATAGTGCGGCATATAGAGGACCTCATCATCTTTACAATGCTCTGCAACGCAGTGTATCTACTCGCAGCATTTGTGATGTTGGTACTCAGGGCGTTGGATGTGGCGTAAAAAAAGCGCCCTCGACGGTGCATCGTCAGAAGGGCGCAAAGAAAATAAATCTACGATAATTATATCACCGAACAGAAAGGATTGTCAAGTATGTATATAGGCATAAATGAAAACACAGGCATTGAAATCAGCGAGGATGATGCGCTTGCATATGCATCGTATCATTGCGGGCTTTCGTTTGAGAGGCACACTCCCTTGACGGATGAGGCGAAATCTGCATTCGTTGATTGGTATTTTTCGGGAAACTGGGTAAAGGAGGGAGTCTAGAATGGCACAGGCATTAAGCGTTTATTCGCAGATGAAAAGCAGCCCGGATCAGCTTTTTGGCATGATGAAAAAGGAAATCGGCTACAAATGCAGCTGTATACCTTTTGCGGTAAAAATGATAGCGGCGTTAAACACGTTGGACATCAAAACAGAACAAGACGCATTGACGGCGGCAAATGTATTCATGGCAAATCTGCAAACCTTGATTCATGGCGGAATTGTCCCCGAGGACTATGACAAGATAGACGCCGTCAAGCGTGGACAAACAATCACCCTTTCGGCAAGAGTGGATGCGTTCTACCGTGCAGCGGCTCGCAAGGGTTATCAAATAACGGACACTATAATTGCCGTGCCGACTGAGGACGCCGGAGGTGTCTACTTCAAGGAAAACTTCGCAGACAGCGCCATAGTGTACACGCTTGAAGATACCCGAAGGAACACGGATCGCAAAATTACAGCCGAGCGACTTGTCGGGGGCTATTTCGATTCATTCCTTTGCCGGCTGAGTATTTTTGATATCCACCAAAAGAGAAACATCATGGTTGTGTGTGAGATGTCGGCAAATGAGGTTTTGGCGGTTCAGTCCGCAAGCGACAACGGTATCTATCATACGAAATGGGTAGATAAAACTTATCCTGACGGGAAGCCTGTAAAACGCAGTAACGGCAGCATCGCGAAGCAAAAAATTGTAACAAACGAAATCAACCCAGATAGCTTTTGGGTGAAGTGGACGCGAGACATGGTTGAGAAAACCATCATCAGAAAGGCGCTGAAGCGTGTTCGTGAAATCTTACCCGACTTGACCGCCACTATCTACGCCTTTGATAACGAGACTATCCATCAGGAGCAACTACCGGAGCCGGTTATAGAAATCCCGCTTGATGTAATTAATGTAGACTTGGACAATCTCACCGAATCGCAAAAAGATGAGGCGCGAGAGGTTAGGGAGCTATGGGCGGCGAACCCCAAATTGGCAACGGATACGGCAAATGAAATCATGGAAATGTTCGATGGCGAAAACGCTCAAGATGTAATCAATGCCTATTATGCAAGCATCGCCAATATCAAAGTTCGCAAAACCCTATACCCTATAATTCAACCGATGTTTGAAACTCCAGACCAGAATGAAACTCCAGAACAAACACAACCTGACGCTGCACTACATTGCTCTATATGCGGAAAAGAAATCACGAGCGCAAAATCAAAAGCGTATTATGCCGAACATCCGACATACTCGGTGAAATGCTTTGAATGCAATCAGATGAAATGAGGACAAGCCAATGAATAAAACCAAGTTAAAACAAGGAACTTTGGCATGGGAAGCGGCGAGAGCTTCGCGAATAGGCAGCAGTGAGGTATTTGATATTGTTCGCTATTATTCCTCTGATGATGAGCTTCAAAATTGCGGTATCAACGCCGAGGATTTAAGGGCAGAAAAGCCATACACCACCGCATGGGCATTGTATCACAAGATGCAGGACGACGGCATTTGCCAGCGTCAAATCCTCCAGCCGGAGCTTGCGGAGTACGGTCATGCGGTAGAGCCTTACGGCCTCGCAGTGTTACAGAACGGACGGCAAGCGAAACTCAAGCCCGGCGAGGTGTATGCTTCCGACAGGCTTATCGCAAGCCTTGACATAAGCGGAATTAGTGAAGAACTTGACGTGAGGCCGTTTGATTATGGAAATGGCATGGTGGGAATCGGAAAGCATTTTGTCTGTGAGCAAAAATCAATCATGCCGCAGGTACTAAAAAAGGGACTCCCGATAAAATACATCATACAGGCGCAATACCAAATCACCATGACGAAAGCGGACTTTTATATCTTGCAAATCATGAAGCTTGAAGAAGACACTATTTTTGAGCGCGGCAAGATAACTCAAATGTCAACCAACAAAAAGAAATTACGCGAATATCTCCAAGACAAAATGGCGGTTACACATTTGTATTTCCAGAACAATGAATCCCTTGCCATGCTAATCAAGACGTGCCTCGAACGGTTTTTCGCAGACGTTGATAACCACCGCGAACCCACTCCGTTCATTGAGCACGACAGCCAGCGCAATATCATTGATAGCATAAGAATCAATACGTTTTACAACAAGGATTTAACGCTTGATTTTGAGCTTGCTGAGTACATAAAAGCCAAAGATGAAAGCGAAGCGGCAGAGGCTAGGAGAAAAGCTGTATTGCAGGGCATAATCGAAACCGCGAAAAAATTCAACGCAAGCCAATTTCTTTCTTCGGATGGCACAAGGGCGAGCTTTTCTGCAAGCGGGGCGTTTCTGATTAAGCCGCCAAAGGAGTAGCCGATGGGGAAATTTAAGCTTTATCCCTACCAAGAGAACGCCGTACAGAACGCCGTTACAATGCTATGTGAGCGGGGAAACTCACTCATAGTCGCAGCAACCGGCGCGGGCAAAACAATCATGCTGGCGGCTGTAATAGGGCGGTTTTTCAACGGCTTCTACGCCACGAACAAACGCAAGCCGCACGTTCTCGTCCTCGTCCATCGCACAGAAATTCACGGACAGAATCACAGCAAATTTTCAAGAGTATGCCCTGAAATTCCCACGAGCGAAATCACCGCAACCCGCAAAAGTCTACATGGTAACGTTCATTTCGGCATGGTGCAAACGGTTGTCGGTTTGCTGGATGAATTTGAAAGGGCAGGAAGTTATTTTGATTTAATTGTATGCGATGAATGTCATCATAGTGCCGCGACAACTTATGAGACTATCATCAATTGGAACAAAAAAGGTAAGCCGAATGCCGCATTGTTTGGCGTTACAGCAACTCCAAACAGAGGCGACAAATTACCGCTCATACACTTGTTTGATAACTTCTGCCAAATCACGACTAAATTTCTGATTGCCAGCCATTATCTTGTGCGCCCACGCTTTGTTGATTTAACCCCGGTGTTCATAACGGACAAGGGCAACGAAAAGGGGCATTTGTCCAGAAACTGCAAGATGGATATAGATGGCAGGGCACTCCTTGCTCAATTATGTGACGATTATCTAAGAGAGAAAGAACCCGGCAAAGCTATAATATTCACGCCATCACATGAGTTCTGCATAGCCATTTACGATATCTTGAAAGCCAGGGGCAGGAGCCCAGCATATTTATCCTTGGGGCTTGATGATATGACGCGCAAGAGTGAGCTTGAACGGTTTGAGAACGGCGATGCCGAGGAGCTTATAAACGTCGATATTTGTACAGAGGGCTATGACTTCCCGCCCCTGCGCAACGTGGTAGATTTTGATACTAACGGCACGCATGGGCAATGGGTTCAAAAGGTGGGGCGCGGGCTTCGCACGGCAGATGGCAAAACGACCTGTACCGTCCTTGACTTCGGCGGCAACATCGAGCTGTACCCGCAGGGAGTAGAGACCGGTGTTGACCTCGATGGCATCACTAAAAATCCAAAAGGTAAACGGCTTGCCGAGGAAGATATCTTTCGCCCAAGAGAGGAAAAAACAACTGCTGAATACGAAATGCTTGCGGCAACAGAGCACACTCCATACCATACCCCGAAAGGGTTTGAGACCGTGAATGATGTTGACTTTGGCATTGTGTTTGTCGCTTGCGGCGTAAAGCGCGACTGCTTGATAGTGAGTGGCGGCGATGATTATAAGGCGTTCGTGGGCGATAAAATGAGCATCAGAGAATCCGCAAGCGGCTCATTCGGCGAGTGTGTGGAGGCGGGTATGCTGTGGTTAGGAGAGCAAGAAACACCGCAGGAGCGTCCGATTAGCAAGATGCAGATACGGCTTCTTGCCCCTGAATTTCCGACGAGCGCCTTAACTTGGTATGGTGCGAACTGCTGTATTTGCTGGAAGACTTGGAGACCGGTAATTTTAGAAAGTGGGCTGAATCATGCAAATAACACAAGCTGAGTATAAAAACGGAACTTTAATTTTAACCACAAAAGACCCGGAAGCGCGAAAACTTCCTTATAAGTTTAAGTCCGGAAATTATAAAATTGTTAAATCTCAGGGAAAACGCACCAATGATGCAAACGCTTATTGTTGGATGCTCTGTACAAAAATATCAGAGGTTTTAAAAATTCCAAAAGAGGAAGTCTATCGCAATAGTATAAAAGAGGGCAATGAATACACTGCCTTTCCCATTCGTGGGGACGCTCTAGATGAGTTCATGCGGATTTGGTCAGGGCGTGGTATCGGCTGGTTTGCAGAGGCGGTAGACGATTCAAAAATACCCGGCTACAAACTTGTGTTTGCTTACCACGGTTCAAGCGTCTACAACAAGAAGCAAATGGCTTCTCTCATTGACAGGCTTGTGCAGGATGCTAAAAGTCTGGATATAGAAACCCTAACCGAGAGGGAATTATCATTGATTAAGGAGGCTTGGAATGAAAAAACGGACTAAAGCCCTAGCGATATCTCCTAGCGTTCGATCATTGGTTGCAGCTCGTGACAGCATAGACGGTTGGCCTTGCTGCGTATTGTGCGGCAGCCCCAATGCCCGCCCGGAAGCCCATTTTATTCCCCGCAGTCAAGGAGGATTAGGTATAGAGGAAAACATCTTTACGGCTTGCCGGGAGTGCCATAGAGACTATGATCAAACAAATAAACGAACTGAATTAAAAAAAGAATTGCGCATGTATTTTAAAGAGAAATATCCAGACTGGGATGAAAGCAAATTGATATACAGAAAAGAAAACTAGGAGGTTCTCATGGAAATTTGTGATCAAAGGCAAGGCTCTTTGTCCGAGAATGATCGCCCAGAGCTTGCAAAGCTACTTATAAAGGCGGGCTATCAAGTGACAGTCGATAGAAAACGCCCTATGGGAAAGACACGGGTAAATGGATATGGTTTATTGAATTTAACGGAAAAACATAAGGCGGTGACGCAATGCCAGATAGAATTATTAAGGAATCCATTTGCATAAGCGAAACGCTAAATGAGCTTACGGATTTTGAAGAACGGTTTTGGCATAGGCTCACGGTAAATTGTGATGATTATGGCAGATTTGATGCAAGACCGGCGGTACTTAAAGGTCGCTTATTTCCTCTGATGGAATCAAAAACGCACAAAGATATGGCTAATGCTCTTAACAAATTGGCGTCTGTAGGTTTGGTTGAACTCTATAAAGTAGATGGGAGACCGTTCCTTCATGTTGTCACATGGGAAAAGCATCAGCGTATCCGGGCGAAAAAAAGTAAATTTCCGTCACCCGCGGACATCTGCCGTCAAGTGCCGTCAAATGTCCCCGTAATCCAATCCAATCCAATCCAATCCAATCCAAAAGAAGATGAAGATAATAGCGCGCACGACCCTGAATTGGGAAAGGCTATATCCTACTACATGGATAAAATTGGGGGATTTCCGGGGGGATTAGCCAAAGAGGAACTGCCGGAATACGTACAGACTATGTCTGCTGACGTTGTTATTCGGGCTATTGACGAAACAATCGCTCGTGATGTCAGTCCGAGCAACTGGAAATATGTCAGTACGATTTTGCGGGGCTGGAAGCAATCCGGTGTAAAAACGATTGCGGACGCCAAGCGGGAAATCGCTAAATTTGAAGAATCAAAGCAACGTAAGCAGATGCCATCAATGGGCAATAGCAAAAAGAGCTTTTCGGAAATAATCGCTGAGCGGGCAGGAAAGGCGGACGCAACATGACAATACAGGAAACGGGCGAAATCATGGACATTCTTGTAACGGCATATCCGCTGTTTTACAAAAATCAGAATGAGGATGAACGATACACAGCCTCAAAGCTTTGGGCGGTAATGTTCGCTGATGATGATTTTGCGCTTGTTGCAGCGGCAGTAAAGGCGTTCATAGCCACCGATGAAAAAGGGTATCCTCCGTTAATTGGGACTATCAAGGCCAAACTAAGGCAAATAACCTTCCCGCAGGAAATGACCGAAATGGAGGCATGGCAGCTTGTGAGAAAGGCCATAAGCAATGGTACATATGGCAGCAAGCATGAATATGGAAAATTGCCTCTGGTCATACAGCGGATACTTGGAAGCCATAACACACTCCGGGAATGGGCATTAGTGTCGATTGATAGCGTTGAGACCGTGATTCAATCAAATTTCATGCGGTCATACCGGGCTAAAGTGCAAAATGATCGAGAATATGCCGCTCTGCCACCGTCTGTAAAGGCTCTTGCGGAATCTATGTCTGAAAAACTTGCCCTTCCAAAGCAGGAGCATCTCGCAGAAAGCGAATGGAACAGCCGACGCAATGAACTGGTGGATAAGCTTGAGACGCATGAAGCAGATAGACTATAAGGGCGGTGGAAGGATGAAGCAGCACATGACAGTAGCAGAGTATCGCAAAATGAATTTACCAAAGAACCACAGCGCAGCCGCAAAGAAACGTGCGTGCCCTCTTGAAAGCGAAGAGCAACAGGCTCTATTTGCATGGGCGCAGATGATGGAGCGCAAATATCCGGAATTAGCCTTGCTTGTCCATGTGCCAAATGGAGGGCTTCGGAATATGCCGGAGGCCGTGCGATTTAAGGCTGAGGGCGTTCGAAAGGGATTCCCGGACATGATACTTCCTGTTGCACGAAAAGGCTATCATGCGCTTGCTATTGAGCTTAAACGCAAGCACGGGGGCAGGACGTCGCCAGAGCAAAAAGAATGGCTTGAAGCTTTAACGCAACAAGGATGGCTTGCCAAAGTGTGCAACGGTGCGGATGAGGCGATTGAGTGCATTTTGGGATACCTTGAGGGCGAGGATGAACGGTAAACAGGAGGTAGACATGACAAAGTGCGAACTATACCACGATAACTTTCAAAACTACAAAAGCTACAATATACCCAAGGCGCAGCTCGTTATTGCGGACATACCCTACAATTTAGGCAATGCAGCTTATGCCTCAAGTCCGGAGTGGTACATAGACGGCAACAATAAAAACGGCGAAAGCAAAAAGGCTAACGCTCAATTTTTCTCAACTGACAAGAATTTTAATATTGCCGAATATTTTCATTTTTGCCATAAGCTCCTTAAACCAGAGCCTAAAGAAACCAATGCCGCCCCATGTATGATTATATTCTGCTCATTTCAGCAGCAACCGAAAATCATTGAATACGGTGAGAAGCACGGGTTTAAAGGCTATATGCCGCTGGTTTTTATAAAAAACACGTCGCCGCAGGTGCTTAAAGCCAACATGAAGATAGTTGGGGCAACAGAATATGCGCTTGTTCTTTATCGGGACAAGTTACCGAAGTTTCGGAACAACGGGAAAATGATATTAAATTGGTTCGAATATAGGCGGGATAGTGACGTTCCGAAAATCCATCCCACTCAGAAGCCTGTAAATTTGCTTAAACGTTTAATAGATATATTCACAGATTTGGGTGACGTTGTGATTGACCCTTGTGCCGGTTCTGGATCAACCTTGCGTGCGGCATACGAATTAGGGCGGCATAGTTACGGATTTGAAGTGTCAAAAGAAGCGTTTACGCTTGCCAAAGAGAATATGCTCGCCGATATGCAGTGTGGGATTGACGGATATATGCTTGAGCAAAAAATCTTTGAGCGAGCGCAGACAAGTTTATTTAAGGAGGTACTATGAAACGAGTATACATTTGCAGCCCGTTGAGGGGCGATATACAAAGCAACATCAAGCGAGCTTGCTCATATTGCATGGAAGCCGCCAAGGTTGGGTGCATACCCATAGCCCCGCACGTCTATCTGACACAGTTTCTGGATGATACAATTCCTGCGGAGCGTGATATAGGCTTGAAAATGGGGCTAGAACTGCTTGGATTGTGCGACGAAGTTTGGGTATATGGCGAACCATCCGAGGGGATGCGGAGCGAAATTCAGGCGGCGTGGCTTGAGAATATACCTGTAGTTAGGAAGGGCAACGCATGATTAAACTACAAATAATACTGCTGCCAATAATAATTGCAAGTACGCTCTTGACTGGCGCAGTAAACGCAGATACATACAGCCCCGACTACATGGAGCAGATAGTTGCGGCAATAAGCGAGGGCGATATAGATAAGGCAAAAAGCCTCAATGAACAGCGCAACGAGAAGATAGATGCAATGGAGCTTGACGCTGTGAAGATAGACATAGACGAGCTTGATTTGCTATCAAAGATAGTACACCTTGAAGCCGGATGCTCATGGCTGACAGAGGAGCACAGGCGATTGGTTGCATCGGTTGCAATTAACCGTGTGGCATCGCCGGAGTTCCCCAACACGATCAAAGAGGTGCTGGAGCAGCCCGGGCAGTATTGGGGCGATTACATTAACGGCGTCACGCCTTGGTTATGGTGCGTTGAAAGCGCATTATATGTGCTGGAGCACGGCAGCGTTGCCCCCGAAAGCGTGGTGTTCCAGTCCGAGGGTAAGCAAGGGTCGGGCGTGTACAAAGCGATATATGATGAGACGCTGGGGTCAACGACTTATTTCTGCTTCAGTAGCAGACCGGAGTTATATGAAAATTAATTAAAAATAAGAAGGAGAAAAACCATGAAAATCAACCACGAAACCTACTATATCGTAAGGTGCGACAGAGCCGGTGTGTATTTTGGACACATCACGGAGGCGAACGGCAGCGAAGTAACATTGACAAATGTGCGTAATATTTGGAGATGGAGAGGCGCAAGCGCACTGCCTCAATTGGCGGTGGAAGGCGTGAAATATCCGAATGATTGCAGATTCACGCAGACAGTTGCAGAAATAACGCTGCTTAATGCAATAGAAATACTCCCATGTTCTGATAGGGCCGTTGAATCAATAAAAGGTGTATCAGAATGGAAAGCGTAAAAATATTGGAGTTTGTCGGCGACGGCGACGGCGACGGCTACGGCTACGGCGGCGGCTACGGCTACGGCAACGGCGACGGCGGCGGCGACGGCTACGGCTACGGCTACGGCGACGGCGACGGCGGCGGCTACGGCGGCGGCTACGGCTACGGCAACGGCTACGGCAACGGC
>Ga0153972_1000688_pt1 | contig 10995 bp, 9 predicted proteins | sample TSGA056MetaG_FD_104732 | JGI IMG/M metagenome (GOLD analysis project Ga0153972, IMG submission 104732) | Attine ant fungus gardens microbial communities from Georgia, USA - TSGA056 MetaG | ecosystem: Host-associated > Fungi > Mycelium > Unclassified | place: USA: Georgia, George L Smith State...
ATTCATAATAAATACCCCTTTTTTAGCAGACACCTATTATCGATTTGAAAACAGTTAAAATGCCGCTATTAAATTATATGCATATCCAGGGTAAAAGGTTATGATTAAACATTTCCGCCAGCTACTCCGGCAGCCGCGACAATAATGATAAACCCGTCGTATAGTATAAAAGCACAAGCAGATTAAAATCCGCTTGTGCTTTTACAATTTTTTTAGTCCAGCTTATGAATTATAATGGAAACCGGCAAGAAACTAACGCTGTCAGTAGAAGCATTGACCAATGTGATTGTGGTGGGAAACGTATTTACTGCAACTACAGCCGCTCCGCTTAGAATCGTATTGCTGGAATAATTGTTTATCGTAGCCTGAGAAGCAACGGTGGGAGTTCCGTTTACATTAAGAGTAATAATTGCTTCAAAAGGCAGGGCGGTTGATGCAATTACAAAAGCCGAAGTATCAAATAGTACTTGATATGTTCCGGCCTGTGTTAATACAAAGTCCGGCGAACCTGTTGCATGGGTGATGGCACTGCCGACATACACTTGGTTGATTAAAAATGGAATTTCCGTACCGGAAGGCACAGTAATTGTAGAAATGGCAGATAGTGATTTGGCAATATTTAAGGCAGCCGCAGGACCGGTTTCCCCGGTCGCTCCGGTGGCGCCGGTCGCTCCGGTAGAACCTGTGGCACCCTGCGGTCCCTGGGGACCAGGTATTGGTCTAGAGCAACAGCACGGGCAACAACAGCATTTCGGGCAAGAGTTTGTAGACATATAATTTCCTCCTAATAAAGCTTTGTTGTTCATAACATAATATGTCGTTACTCGTTCACAGGTTCTTTAACTGTTGGTATTTCAGGCCTTCCCGAAAAATGCTGTATCGCCATTCCGATCACAAAAAAGCCGCCGAATCTGAGAGGATTTCGGCGGCTTTCGTTTTCTAAAATCTATTGACATCACAGGATCTTTGAGATTCTCCCAGCATTCCGGACGCTGTTCAACAACACCTAGCTCTGCTCTGCAACGTATATGCGCATTCGTGATTGGATTGCTTCCGCAGTTTGCTTCGCTGTCTTGTCACCGTACAAAAACTTCGCTCCTTCTTCTTCGATAATCTGCAAGGCGAACTGGTCGTATATAGCTACGTTCTCTATAGCGTCTAGCAGACCCCAAAACCGCACCTCGTCCTCATCCGTCATTTCTACGTTTATATTCATGTATGTTCGGGGCTGGCTCTTTTCAAGAGCCATCAGCTCTTCCAATGCGGGCTTATAAACAGGCAAATTGACTGCGTCTACCTCTGTGAGCATGAACTTTATAAACTCCCAGCAGCCATCGATATGTGGACTTTGCGAAATAATCCCTATCGGTGAGTTAAGTATAATATCAGAACCGACGCTTCCGTCCACAGTCGGCCAGCCTACAAAGCTAAGCGGCTTTCCTGCCAGCTTTTCGGATAACACAAGCTCCCAGACAAATTTAGTCCAAATATTTACTGTGATTTGAGAGCCGTTTGCGACCTTCACCTCCCCCAGTGTGAAATCCATATTTTCCACATCCTCTGGGGTGTCTTTAATTCGACCGCTCGCCTCCAAAATAGCGATAAACTCGTCGTTATTAAAATCGCAGGTGCCCGCCTCCCAATCGATTGCTGTCGCGAGGTACCTTGCCGACATTTGACGCAGGAAAAGCTCCTTCGTTATGTTGTATATCATATTGGTGTTTTCCGGTATAGACGCTTCAAGCTCCAAATACTTATCAAACGTCCAGCCATAGCTATCGCCAAAAATTGAACTTAGTCCTGCAAAGGTCTCAATCTTAAACGAGTTGCCCAGAAAATAGATGCCGCCATCGGTCTCCAGCGCTGCGGCTATAGAAATATCCTCAAGGCCAATATCCGGGTCAGCTTCAAAGAACTCAGTCATGTCTACAAGATAGCCCTTACTTATGTACGTGTAGGGTGAAATAACGGGAGTGTCATAGTAGCCTTCCGAGGAAAACACAAGCATATCCGGCTGCTTTCCGCTGATTACCTCGGTATTGAGCCGCATTATTGCCTGATCGGCAGATATTTCACCGCCCTCGCTGTAGTCTACGAAGGATATAAGATAAGCCCCATTGCCGGCGTTATATTTTGCCACTATTGATTTAATAAGATTGTTATCAGATACGCCGGCAATAACTAGTTCTGTTTTTTTCCTAACTCGTGAGCCGTCGCCGGGTGTAAGCATTCCAAGGTCAGCACAAGAGAGCACATATCTGCCATCTGAAAGCGGAAAAACTCTGGCGGCTAAATCTAGAAAGGTTATTCCGCACTCCCTCCAAATAATAATAGCAGTCATGCTGCCGTCAGCGTCAAGACCATACAGCCCGGTTTTGTTTGTCACCGTGAAAAGATAGTTGTCATCGCCGTCAGAAATTTGACCCTGATCAAAGGTTAATTGCAGTTCAAGGGACTTATTATCAACATTAATGGAATAAACATTAAGAAAGTCTTTGTATGTCGGTACCCATGTTGACTCTATTTGCATTGACTCTCCTTGGGGTCTATCTGCAACGTAAAGCTGCCCGTCATTTCCATAAATAAGGCGGAAATCTTGCATACCGAGACCGTCCACGGATACTACGCAGACAAGCTCTCCCTCCGGGGTGAGAACAATCAAGCCTTCATCGCAAAGCAGGTATAAGCAGTTACCCAAACAGGCTAGCTCGCGGACAAAAAGATTGGGGGAAAGCGCAGACAGCTCAATTTCACGCAGTATTTCACCTTCCCCGGAAGTGAGTATAAGAGTGCATTCCTTCCTGGAGGTTTCCGTGACGTGGACGCTCACAAACCATATTCCTTCATCGGACACAGCTGCGGCGGAAACAGAATCATCGGTGCTGGTATATAAGACCCCTTCAAGACTATTAAGATTGTAATGATCGAACTGATAGCCATCATCTTCATAAGCAGAAGTGCCGTAATAAAAATCGGTTCCGTAAGAAACCATGCTGTAAGAATCTATATACCCTTCGACTTCAATAGCTTCGTATGTAAAGTATCCGCCCTCACCGCTCCATTGTTCGTAGTATTCTTCGACCGGCTCTTCTGCGCCGAGGCTTGCGATACCGAATTCTGTCGAAGCAGCGTCTGTTTTGTCTGCGTTCTGATCGTTGCAGGCTGCCAAGCTCAGCAGCATGACAAGCGTTAATAAAAGGGCAGTTATTTTGGTCTTAATCATAAATTTCTCCTCTTGGCATTTTACAATAAATGTGCTGCCTCCCCGCCGGTTTGCCAAAGTCAACCGGCGGGAAGGCTTGTTTCTTTTAGTAGCTCAAGCTGATTGTGAAAAGGACTTGGGGAAATTAATAGGATTCTAAGCAGAACCCCTCAGGATAAGAAACATTGTCACCCAGTGAAGGTTCCACCAGTAATATTCGTATAGTATACATATCCTACAATTCTTCCATATAATGCATAAATAGCAGTGCTCGTACCTGGCGTACCTTGGTAGAATCCAGATACCACATATGTATCCCAGTTAAAGGTATCGCCCTTCGCAAACGTACCTAGTGCATCTCCTGTTAAAGAACCAGTTCTGCGGAAAATTGCACCATCGGTACTTATTGTCGCAGCTGAAGCCATGACTGAGAGCATAGCCATTGATAACACCAAAACAACGACGAGACTTATGATTTTTCTTGATAGTCTTGTTCTTTTCACCATTAATATCCCCTTTTCATATTTATTAGTTTTTATGTTGGATTTGCTAAAATTGTCCGGATAGATCCCTACTAAATTCCCTTTGCAACAGTCCGTTTCTCATATCACTAGTTTAACTTGAACGTGATTTGATTATATATTCGCGTTTTAATATTGTCAAGTGTATTTTGAAGATAAACTCGGATTATGTAGATTAATATTGTTTTATCATTTTCAAGTAAATTTTAAAAATAAGATATGATTTTGTAGTCTAGTATCATTTAACCCTATGAAATCGCTGCTTTCATTTTGGAAATGTACCGCTTCACCTCGTCTGCTGCGTTTTCGCCGTGCTGCGCAATAATGTTTACAATCGCACTTCCGACAATTACGCCGTCGGCGTGCCGTGAGTACTCTGCGGCCTGCTCACAGGTGGAGATGCCAAAGCCCACCGCTATCGGAAGCTTTGTCACATTCCGAAGCTCCTCCACCCGTGATGCGATATCCGAGGTGATTTCGCTTCGCATTCCGGTGACGCCCATGGATGAGACAAGGTATATAAAGCCCTTTGCGTCCTTCGCAATTCGTCCGATCCGTTCACTTGAAGTCGGAGCTGTCATGGTAATCACCTCAATTTCGTACTGTTCGGCGGGGAGTGCGGCCTCCTGCTGCTGCTCGAAGGGAAGGTCGGGAATGATAATGCCGCAAATGCCGATGTCCCGGCAGGTTCTAAAGAATCTGTCATAGCCATATACGAAAACGGGATTCAAATATGTCATGAACACCATTGGTACGGTTACCCTGTCCTTCAGGGAAGCCACCATATTAAAAATCCCGTCGAGCCGCACTCCCGCAGAAAGCGCCCTGACGCTTGCCTGCTGAATGACCTTGCCCTCGGCAATAGGGTCTGAGAAGGGAATGCCGATCTCAATCAGGTCGGCCCCCGCCTCCTGCGCCGCCAGAATGTATTCCGCCGAGGACTCCAGGGTCGGGTCACCGGCCATTATATATGCTATAAACGCTTTCTTCCCGTAAAAGGCATCTGCAATTCTATTCATACAAATCTTCTCCTTTATATCTTGCTATAGCCGCCACATCCTTATCCCCACGTCCTGAAAGGCAGACAGCTACGATTTGATCCTTTGACATCTCCTTCGCCAGCTTAACTGCGTAGGCGACGGCATGAGCCGATTCCACGGCGGGGATAATGCCCTCCTGACGGGAGAGATACTCAAACGCTTCAACGGCCTCATCATCGGTGACGGGAACATACTCGGCCCGTCCGATATCATGCAGATACGCATGCTCCGGGCCGATACCGGGGTAGTCAAGCCCGGCGGAAATCGAATATACGGGTGCGATTTGACCGAACTCATCCTGGCAAAACAGGCTTTTCATCCCGTGCAGTACGCCAATGGAGCCTCTCGCCAGCGTAGCGGCGTGATGCTCTGTGTCAATGCCCCGCCCGGCGGCCTCGCAGCCAATCAGACGCACGGATTCATCACCGATAAAATCGTAAAAGGTTCCGATGGCGTTTGAGCCGCCGCCAACACATGCCACGACTGCGTCGGGCAGCCTGCCCTCGCACTCAAAAAGCTGCGCTTTCATCTCCCTGCCAATGACGCTCTGGAAATCCCGCACCATCATTGGGTAAGGATGCGGTCCCATCACGGAGCCGAGCACATACAGCGTGTCACTAACCCTCTGCGACCACTCACGCATTGCCTCGTTTACCGCATCTTTTAGTGTCATAGTGCCGGATGTTACGGGATGAACCTTCGCACCCAAAAGCCGCATTCTGTAAACATTCAGCGCCTGACGCTCGGTGTCCTCCTTCCCCATGAACACCTCGCACTGGAGTCCCATAAGCGCAGCGGCGGTTGCGGCGGCTACGCCGTGCTGACCCGCACCTGTTTCGGCAATAATTCTTGTTTTACCCATCCTCTTCGCCAAAAGCGCCTGTCCTAATACATTGTTAATCTTGTGCGAGCCTGTATGATTTAGATCCTCCCGCTTTAGATATATCTTTGCGCCGCCGGCGGACTGCGTCAGGTTCTCTGCGAAATAGAGAGATGACGGCCGTCCGGCATAATTTTTAAAAAGCGTCTCAAGCTCCGCGCAAAACTCAGGGTCATTTTTATAATACTCGTAAGCGGCACGCAACTGCTCGACTGCGCTCATGAGCGTTTCGGGGACATACTGTCCCCCGTATATGCCGTAAAATTCTGTATCCATACTATACTCCATTTCTCACAAGCCGGATAAACCGGCGAATTTTCTCATCGTCTTTTACTCCGTTCGTTTCAACGCCGCTGCTGACATCGACGCAATAGGGCCTGAGTGTGCTGATTGCGTCCTTTACATTTGACTCGCTCAGTCCCCCGGCCAGAAAAAACGGCGGCTTTATACCGGCAGCGAGCGCCCAGTCGAAGGTTTTCCCCGCACCGCCGTGCTGAGGGGATGCGGTGTCCAGCAGGAGATAGTCCGCCCCGGTAGGGATGAGTGAAGGCGCAGCGCTTCCAATAGAAACCGATTTGATAACTGTGCTTTTTACAAGGCTTTTCAGCTTGCATATATATTCTTCGTCCTCGTGTCCGTGAAGCTGTACGCAGTCAATGATTCCGTCTCTTACAAGAGCGGCTATCACGGGAATTTCCTGATTGACAAACACGCCCACAGCCTGTATGCCTTGCGGAAGAAGCCGCTTCATTTGCTCAGCTTCTCCGGCGGAAACCTGCCGCCTGCTGCCCTCGGCAAATATAAATCCCACGTATTCCGGCAATAAGCCGCTAACTTTACGCACATCCTCCGGGGTTCTAAGTCCGCATATTTTCACCTTTGTCATATACCGCATCTCAGTTCTTTCAGCATAGCCGCCTTGTCGCCGGAGCGCATGAGCGTTTCGCCGACGAGCACCGCATTCGCCCCGCCCGCTCTCAAAGCGGAAATGTCCTCGGCGGTTCGTATGCCGCTTTCCGCTACGAAAATCACATCCTCCGGCGCCATGTCTCTCAGACGAATGCTGTTATCCAGTTCAACCGTAAAAGTCCGAAGATTGCGGTTGTTCACGCCGATCATGCGCGCCCCGGCATCCAAGGCGGTTTGGATTTCAGCCTCGTCGTGCGCCTCCACCAGACAGGAGAGTCCAAGCTCATCGGCCATGCAGATAAATTCACGAAGCTGCCCCGGACTTAAAATTGCGACAATAAGCAAAATTGCGTCTGCGCCGAGAAAACAGCTCTGCTTGATCTGATATGAGTCTATGATAAAATCTTTTCTAAGCAGAGGGACGCTGACCGCACGGCGGATTTTCTTCAGATACTCGTCACTGCCTAAGAAGTAATCCGTCTCCGTTAAAACGGAAATTGCATCCGCCCCAGCCGCCTCGTACTGGCGTGCGATATCCAGATATGGAAAGTATTCGGCAATCACGCCCTTGGAGGGCGAGGCTTTCTTTACTTCGCATATAAACGACATGCCGTCTTTTTTCATCGCATTCTCAAAGGCGAAGCGCTGGAGCGCACGTGGTTTTGAGGTATCAAGCTCCGGCATGAGCTTTTTATCCATCCGCACACGCTCCCTCGTCGCCGAAACCAGTTTTTCGAGAATGTCCATTACGTCACCTCATTTGATATTTTTATGAATTTCTGAAGCTTTTCGAGAGCGGCTCCGCTATCGATGGTTCGCTGCGCTATGCGCACGCACTCACGCATCGTCACGTCATTTTTGAACATATAGATACAGCATGCGGCGTTCAGCACCACGATGTCACGTTTCGCTCCAGCCTCGCCGTTGAGGATTTTATGAGCAATGACCGCATTTTCCTCCGGCGTTCCGCCTCGTAAATCCTTGGGGCTGCAGCGGCTCAGCCCGAACTGCTCAGGCGAAATGAAGTAGCTGTTCAGCCTGCCGTCCGCCACCTCGCAGACGGTGGATGGCCCCGTAAGTGAAATTTCGTCCAGACCGTCATGACCGTGTACCACCATAGCACGCTTCACGCCAAGATTTAGCAGCACCCTAGCCAGCGGCTCCACAAGGCTCTCGTCGTAAACACCCAAGAGCTGGTATGTTGCCCCCGCAGGATTCGCGAGGGGGCCAAGGATATTAAAAATAGTCCGCACTCCGAGATCCCTGCGTATTGGGGCGACGTGCTTCATAGCCGTGTGGTATACCTGTGCGTGCATGAAGCACATGCCGGACTTCTCCAGCACCTGCCCGCTCTGCTCGGCGCTGAGGTCGATATTGACCCCCAACGCCTCCAGCACATCCGCGCTCCCGCACTTGCTCGACACGCTGCGCCCTCCATGCTTTGCCACCGGCACGCCTGCCGCTGCCACAACAAAGGCAGATACGGTTGAAATATTAAAGGTGAAAAGCTCGTCTCCGCCTGTGCCGACTATGTCCAGAACGTCAACGGCCGATACCATTTTAACGCTCTTTTCCCGCATTATTTCAGCGCAGGCGGTAATCTCGTCAATGGTTTCGCCCTTCATCCGCATCGCCGCCAGAAACGCACCGATCTGAGCCGGTTTTGCCTCGCCTTGCATAATTTGCTGCATCACGCCGCGCATATCTTGCAGGCTGATGTCTTCTCCGGCGAGAGCGCTGTAAATTGCTTTTTCAATCATGTTTGCCGCCTCCCGGTAAATTGATAAAGTTCTCGATAATCCGGTTCCCGTTGCCTGTGAGAATGGATTCGGGGTGGAATTGAAGCCCATAGATATCGTAAAGCCTGTGCTTGACCCCCATCACCTCGCCATCCTGCGTTTCGGCGATGACCAGCAGGTCATCGGGGAGACTCTCCCGGCGGACTGCCAGCGAGTGGTAGCGCCCCGCTTCAATCAGCGGCGGCAACCCGGAGAATATCGGACTTCCGTTTGCCACATGTACGGCGCTTCGCTTTCCATGCAACGGCTTTTGCGCATATCCGACACTCGCCCCATACGCCTGACATATCGCCTGATGCCCTAGGCATATGCCCAGTATCGGGCATTTCCCTGCCAAGCGTTTTGCCGCTTCCTCAAATACGCCCGCATTCTCCGGCCTTCCGGGGCCGGGGGAAAGGATGATATGACTTGCATCAAGAGCGCAAATTTCATCTGCGGTAAGCTCATCACTTCGGATGACCTTGATATCGGGATTAAAGCCTCCCACCAGCTGGAAAAGGTTATATGTAAAGCTATCATAGTGATCGATAATTAAAATCATGTGATGTCATCTCCCTTCCGTGCGCAGCGCATCCATTACTGCCTGCGCTTTATGCAGAGTTTCCTCATATTCGATTTCCGGCACGCTGTCTAGCACAATGCCCGCGCCCGCCTGAACGAAAACCTTGTCGCCCTTGCGAAGCGCCATGCGTATGCCGATGCAAAAATCCGCATTTCCCGTAAAGTCAATGTATCCCATTGCTCCGCCGTAAGGCCCTCTCTTGACCTTCTCTAGGAGGTCGATCAGCTCGCAGGCTTTTTTCTTCGGCGCACCGGACAGCGTTCCCGCCGGAAGCGTGGCGGCTACGGCGTCAAGGGCGTCCCGGCCCTCCAGCAAGTCCGCCGTTACCATCGAAGAGATATGCATGACATGCGAAAACCTTTTAACCTGACGATAGCTGTCCACTGAGACGCTGCCGAAGGCGCATATTTTACCAAGGTCATTTCTGGCAAGATCCACCAGCATATCATGCTCGCTGAGTTCTTTTTTATCCTGCAAAAGCTCATCGGCACGGCGGGCGTTTTCCGCTTCGTCATCGGCGCAGGGCCGGGTTCCGGCAAGGGGAAACGAACTTAGCCTGCCCTCTCGCAGTGAGACAAGCGTTTCCGGCGATGCGCAAGCGATCTCAATATCGTCCATGTGCATATAGACCATGTACGGAGACGGGTTGGTTGTTCGTAAGATGCGGTACGTTTCAAGCAGCGACCCTTCAAAGGATGCTGTAAACCGGTTTGACAGTACCGCCTGAAAAATATCTCCATCCGCTATGTGACGGCGGAGTGTTTCCACTCCTGCGCAAAACTCCTCCTTTGAGAAAAGCGCCGAAAATTCACCGCAGTGCGCGTGTCCGTCGGAGCAAGGCGAGGTTTCCAGCACAAGCCGCTCCATGTCCTTGAGTGTCGCAATTGCATCCGCATAGTTTTGCTCCAAGCCGTCGGTCGAGATATTTACGATTAGGAATATTTTCTGCCGAAGGTGGTCAAATGCGATGACCTTGTCGATCATCATAAGGCTGAAGTCATCAAAGTGCTCCGTGTTCTTTGCTTTCAGCTCCGGGGCCGGCTGGGTGTATTTAACGAAGTCATACGAAAAATATCCGACAAGCCCTCCGGTAAAGGGCGGCAGCTTATCAATTACGGGGCTTCGGTAAGCCGTGAGCGTTTCACGCAGCAGCCTCATCGGGCTGTCAATCACGCTGCGGGACTTGCCGTTTTCTGTGATTGTAATAACTCCATCGGAGCCGTGAATTTTCATAGTGGGCATATATCCCAAAAAGCTATACCGGCTCCAGCTGTCCCTGTTTGTCACGGACTCCAGCATAAAGCAATGGTCGCAGCTCCCCTCCAGATTGCGCAATATTTCAATAGATGTCTTGATATCAGCCATCAGCTCCAGAGCAATCGGAATTACCGAGTACCCCTCTGACAGCCGTTTTGCTTCATCAAGTGATGGATAAAACATGGATTCTCCTCCTGATATATAGATTGATTTGACCGATCGTATAAGTTCACGACGCCGCGCCATCGTATAAGTCCCATAAAATGCCTCCTAAACAACAAAAAACGCCTCTGTCCCCCGAAAGGGACAAAAGCGTTAAAACTTCTGCGGTACCACCCAAATTGGCGAAAAATCGCCCACTTACTCCGTATACAGGCATATACGCTCCCTTGATAACGGGCGGAGTTCCCGTTGGCCATTACTAGCGGAAAACCGCTTTCCTGCCACCCTCATGAGTCCATTCCCGCATCCCCGCACTGCCGCCTTCCCACCATCGGCGGCTCTCTGAAAGTCCTGATAAGATGCCGTACTATTCTCAATCAAAAGTTTATTCTTATTAATTGATAGCTATCATACGCTATAATAATTTTTTTGTCAATATTTTTTTGACATGATATTGGCCATGATATTGGGTGTCTGTTAATTGATTGCCCCCGGCTTCTATGATATAATAACCGCAAGCGGTTATTATATCTTGCGCCAAAGGCGCATTTAGATTTAAATGAGCGAAGCTCATGTTATATCATATCCTGTGGATATGATATAATAACCGCAAGCGGTTATTATATCTTGCGCCAAAGGCGCATTTAGATTTAAATGAGCGAA
>Ga0153972_1000689_pt1 | contig 10995 bp, 15 predicted proteins | sample TSGA056MetaG_FD_104732 | JGI IMG/M metagenome (GOLD analysis project Ga0153972, IMG submission 104732) | Attine ant fungus gardens microbial communities from Georgia, USA - TSGA056 MetaG | ecosystem: Host-associated > Fungi > Mycelium > Unclassified | place: USA: Georgia, George L Smith State...
GTGACTTGGCTTACTAAGTCCCTATTCTGCTTCTGTCTTTACTCCATTGTATGCTTGGGGATTTTAGACTGAGTGTTCAGAATGTGTGGGATGTCTTTTCCTACTCGAGGCTCTCATAACACCTTTGTGGACAACATGTTAATAGAGACAGAAACAGAAGAAGGGCATGATGAAATAGTGGAAGAAGTACTGAAAAGGTTGGAAGAAAATGACTTGTATATCAAGCCAGAAAAATGCATGTGGAAAGTACAAAAAATTGGGTTCCTGGAAGTTGTTATAGGACCTGACAGGATTGAAATGGAGAAGGAAAAGGTGGATGGAGTACTAAGTTGGCCAGAGCCAAAGAATGTGAAAGATATCAGGAAGTTTTTAGGCCTTGCCAACTACTATAGGAGGTTTATCAAAAACTTTGCTCAAGTAGCAAGGCCAATGAATGTGCTGACAAGAAAAGATATAAAGTAGCAGTGGAAAAAAGAGCAGTAAAAAGTTTTTGATAAGCTCAAAAGGATCTTTACAACTAAACCAGTACTGGCAGCCCCAGATGTAGACAAAGAATTCAGGGTAGAGGCAGATGCTTCAAACTATGCTACTGGAGGAGTATTATCAATGAAGGGTTCTGATAAGCTGTGGAGGCTGGTCACTTTTATTTCTAAATCTCTAAGTGATACAGAAAGAAACTATGAAATTCATGATGTTATCAATAGGCAGTGAATGCTCTTAGTGATCATCCTAAGTGGATGTTCAAGAAGAACTCAATGGAGTTCTTTCTTGGATTGAACTACTACTTATACTATTTTACAGTGGCTATACTACTACTAGCCTACAATCACATGTTCTTCTAGAATGTTCTATGGTCACTTGACCTTGTCATGTGATTTGGTTACCTAAGTTCCCACACTATTTATACTTTGATCTCATTGTATGACTTGAGATTTTGGATTAAGTGTTTAAATGCATGGGAGACCATTTCCTTCTTGGGGCTCTTATAACACATGACAAAGAAATGTTAGTGGTAGTCAGATGTCTAGAAGCATGGAGACATTTCCTGGAAGGAGCGACAATGAAATTTGAGATTTGGACAGATCACAAAAACCTCAAATACTTCATGAAGGTGCAAAAATTGAATAGAAGACAAGCCAGATGGGCATTGTACCTATCAAGGTTCAATTTTATGTTAAAGCATGTTCCAGGGAGTAAGATGGGAAAGGCGGATAGCTTAAGCAGGAGGCTGGACTGGGAGGTAGGAGTAGAAAGGGACAATGAAGATGAGACATTGGTAAAACCTGAGTGGTTAGAAGTCAGAAGAATGGAAAGGGTAGAAGTAATTATAGAAGGAGTGGATTTGTTGGAGAAAGTGAGGAAGTTGAAGGTAAAAGATGATGAAGTAGTCAAAGCAGTAGAAGAAATAAAACAAGCAGGAGTAAAGATACTGAGAGACAAAGAGTGGAGGGAAGTGGACAGTATAATGTATAAGGAGGGGAAGGTGTATATGCCTAAAGATGATATATTAAGAGCAGAAATTATTAGGCTGCATTACGATATACCAGTGGGAGGACATAGAGGACAATGGAAGACAGTGGAGTTGGTCACCCAAAACTTCTGGTGGCCAGGAGTAACTAAGGAGATGAAATGATATGTAGAAGGATGTGATTCCTGTCAGAGAAACAAAAACCACACAGAACAGCTGGCAGGCAAATTAATGCCCAATTTGATACCTGAGAAACCTTGGATGCATATATTAGCAGATTTTATCACCAAACTGCCAATAGTACAGGGATATGACTCAATCTTAGTGGTAGTAGACCAATTAACAAAAATGGTCCATTTCATTCCTACTACAGAGAAAACATTGGCAGAAGAGCTGGCCAGGTTGTTTAGAGACAATGTGTAGAAGCTGCATAGGTTACCCAAGAGCATCATCTCAGATAGAGGACCACAGTTTGTGGCAGGAATAATGCAGGAGCTGAATAGGATGTTGGGAATTGAAAGTAAACTGTTGACGGCATTCCACCCTCAAACAGATAGGCAAACAGAGAAGGTTAATCAAGAATTAGAGCAGTACTTGAGAATGTTTATTGACCATAGGCAGGAACAGTGGCCAGATTGGTTAGGAACAGCAGAATTTGCTTACAACAACAAAGTACACTCAAGTACCAAGACATCACCCTTCAAGGCAATTACAGACAAGATCCTAGAATGGGGTTTGAAATGAGAAGGAAAGGAAAATACGAGGGAGTAGAGAAATTTGTGATAAAAATAAAGGAGGTTCAAGAAGAAGCAAAAGTGGTACTAGAAAAAGTGCAAGAAGAAATGAAGAAATACGCAGATAGAAAGAGGGCAGAAGTTGACGAGTATAAAGTAGGAGACTTAGTAATGCTAAGCACTAAGGATCTGAAATATTAGATGGTTGGAAGGAGGACAGAAAAGCTGATGGAGAGGTTTGTAGGCCCTTACAAGATAAAGAAGATCATATCATCAAACACAGTGGAATTAGAACTACCTAGTATAGTAAAAATACATCCAGTAGTTAATGTTAGTAGAATATGAAGATATGTAGGGCAAGTAGAGGGACAGAGAAAGGAGCAACCAGCTCCAGTTGTAATTGAGGAAGAAGAAGAGTGGGAAGTAGAGAGAATCCTGAATAAATGGCGGATATGAGGAAAGGATAAGTACTTGGTATGATGGAAGGGATTCATAGCAGAATCAGACACTTGGGAAGAAAGAGAAAACCTGGAAAACGCAAAAGAGGCAGTCAAAGAATACAAAAAAGAATACCAATGAGACATAGAAGATATAAGACAACAAAAGAGAGAGGAAGGAACATTTAGAAGGGGAGAACTGCCAGGACAATTTACAGCAAAAAAGCTATTTGGGTGGTCAGACAAACAATATGACAGGGAATATTGGGGAAGACTGGAAAGAAATTGGAAACAATGGAAAGGAAAACAAACAAGAGAACAAAGAACCATGGAAACAATAAAAGAGGAAGAAGAAAAAATTGAGCAGGAAAGTTCAGGGCTCAAGGAGTGGACAGAAGAAGATGACAATGAAATGGGGAACATTTGCAACCTATACTACAAACTATAAAAGTCCTTGGGATGAGGAATCTTAAGAGGGGGATAGTGTCATGACACAGTCAAAATGGCTAAGTCATTATTTATTTTATTTTATTTTTCTTTTCTTTTAATTAGGTAACTGGGGAATGACTAAAAGAGATATATGGGAGTCCATAAATAGAAGTAAACACAGGATATGTATAAGTAGTGTACCATAATCAAATGAGAACTCTATCAAGTTCTCCTTGTCAGCTTGGATTAAAAGTAGTTCTAAGATGCCTCAGTCTAAGTTCTTACACTATCTCTATAGGGAAGTCTCTGTTTCTGTTACAGAACAGATGACTTACTGAGAGCTCAGAGTAGGTTTTTGTCAAGGACCTATCTCTATAGTAGGCTAGACCCCAGGTGTAAAGGAGAAGGTCTATCTCTTAAACTATTGGGAGCAGGCTAGCTTGTGTATCACAGCTGGTCCTAAAGGACTTTGGATTTGTGTAAACATTTTCAGAAAACCCTTGCAGGTGGCTGGAACCACTCTGAGATCCCTATTCCTCCTCTATGAGCCAGTGTGAGAAACTGGACATGATGTTGAACTTTTTCCTCTAGACAGAACCTACATTGTTGGAAGGACACTTTTAGTATAGTTATAGTGTAGTTTCTGCCTACCATACTTTATCTACTGAACTAGGAATGTTGTGCTCACTTTTTCCCCCAAGCCATGCCTGCTATCAGAAATACCAAGACTCTTGCTGAACACCTCTCACTGAAAAAGGAGAGTATAACTGAAAAATCATTGCTGGAAAGGATAGAAATGGAACCCACTCCATCCACTAAACTTTACAATAGACTCATTGAAGCAGACCCCTGCTGGTATAAAGTAGATGATTTCTACTTCACATCCTGTCCCCTAGAATTACATTTTCACAAAACCAAGAAGTTACTACACATAAAGGAGTACAAAGAACTCCTGGAACCTACCTTAAATTATATATTGCCATTCTTTACTAAGATGAGTGAAAACAAGACCTAGGCTAAGGATCTACAGTATGACTCACTGTGGAAATGGTTTAACCAGCTGCAGGATGTGATTATAGAGCTGGACAAAATTGGTTACAAGCTCATAGCTAAGGAGTGGAGAATGCTAAAAGGCACTTATAAGTGCCTGAAGGATGTAGATTTTTTCAAACCAGCTACTAGAGTACCAGAGATTTATAAAGCTCTTCTAGAGCTCAATATCACTATTCCATAGACATAATATGATTGAAATGGTATTCAGTGTAACATAATGGCATTAAAAGGCTAAATTTGGGCATTTTTTCCTTTTACTCTCTTGAAAACATACTCAAGAACTGTAATTAATTACTTAAATAGATATGTCAACTTTTAACAACTTTACCACTACTGTTTCCTTTTCTGATTTCAGTACTAAGAATTGGGATACACTTGTGAAGGATGGCATAAGTGCTGAGTATATATCTTGGGATAAGACTGAAATACAGATGCTGGAAAATGTGTATCAAGGAACCTCTCTTCTTCTCAAGAACTATATTGATTAGGTGCTCAATGGAGCAATCAATTATTATAACAGTGCCTTGACTACTGTATACAACAGAATTGCAACTTTGGAGACAGAGGTTACCTATCTTCAGGGAGAGCTGACAAGACTCCCTGGAGGAAACATTGCCTCAAAAACCAAGGTGCCAGAGCCACCAACATTTGCAGGCTCTGAAAATAAGATGCATCTGCATAATTGGTTGAGCCAGATTGCTCTATACTGTTTGGTATCTGGTATTATATCAGATGATCAGAAAATCATATATGCCCTCATCTGTTTACATGCTCCCACCAGCACATATATGAAATTATATTATGACAAGGTTGGAACAGAATTGAGTGTTGGTTCTTGGGATGACTTTGCCCAAGAACTGAAAAATATTTATGGACAACAAGATAACAAGGAGAGAGTGAAGAAGGAATTAACAGTGCTCTAGGTCAACAAGGATCTAGCAAGGAAGAACTTTGTCAAATATACAGAACAGTACAGAACATTGGCAAGAATTGTCAACTATAGCAACAAAGTTCATATTGACAAAATAAAGGAGGTCATTCCTGATAAGCTGCAAAATGTGCTTGTCATCTATGAAATTACAAATCAGTCTCCAAAAACATAGGATGACTACCTCAAATTGTTGATGCAAGCATATAAGGTCTTATATCCAGACAAGGCCCAGGGCACAATATTTGGTCCAGAGACAATTAAAGAGAAGAGTGGAGGAAAGAAGGACCTGGACACAATGAAAATAGATGAGATTCAGAGAAAGGAAGGAAAGAGCTTGTGATACTGTCAGATATGTGCTGGAAAAGGCTTTAAGAATAAGTCAAAAACACACAATATGGTAGACTGTTACAACAAGCCAGGTAATGAGGACAAGCATCCTCATAAGACCTCTTCCCAGAAACTATCTCCACCAGGCCCAAGCAAGAATAAAAATCAGTTATTTAGAGCATGGCTGATGAAAATGTTGGAGGAAGACAGTGATGACCCAGATTCTCCTCCTGAGAACATCAGAATTAATAGCACATCAATTGAGGAAATCCATGATCCTGTTCCCCCAAGTGGAAAGAGAAAGAGGATACCCAAATTGGATTTTCCCTTGGGACTGTAAAGTATAATGTCTGTGATCTATAGTCAGAAGAAAGTATACCCTCTATTAGCTTGCAAAAGTCAGAAGTAGTACTGGAATCTTGTAATAATATAGCATGCAACAAGACTACCTTTTTTAAAATTCCAGTTACACTTTGGGTATATAGAAAGAAAGTATAGACAAAGGCTTTAGTTGATTCAGGAGCCACTACAAACTTCATCAACAGAGTTGTCATGGAAAATAATAACCTAATAACTTGTAAACTGGCAAATCCATATTGTGTAATCAATGCAAATGGCACTCCCAACAAGACAGGATAGATAACTGAGTATGTCTGAGCTTATGTAGAAATTGGATCACACAAGACAACCCAGCACCTCTTTGTTACCAACTTAGGGAATAAGGAAATGATAATTGGGTATTTGTACTTGTATAAGCATAATCCAAATATCAATTGGCAAAAAGGTCAATGGGAGTTCACCAGGTACCTGGATACATGCACTAGTAAAGCCTATAAAATACAAGATATAGAAGCAAAAGCTAATGAACTTTACCTTGAACTAGATGTCAGCAGATCTTCCTCATTGGATGACATAGGAGATGAGGACCCTAACAACCATATTCTTAGCTGGGCAGACACGACTGACCCAGACAGTCATCAGCAGGCAATGATGATTGTAGCTATACTCAACAATCGAGACCAATATAAAGACTCAGATTGCAAAGACACAAAGGCCTGAAAGGCTCATGTGCCAGAGTGGCTACATGAGTATGGGAATGTGTTTTCAAAGAATAAGTCAGAGAGAATGCCAATATAAAAACCATATGACCATGCAATTGACTTTGTGGAAGGCACAACACTTTCCAAACCAGCCAAGGTCTATCTGCTCTCTCTAGCAAAAAGAAACTCTCTTGATACATGGATCAATGAGGAACTCAGAAAAGGTTATATGTGACCATCTACTAGCCCAATAGCAGCTCCATTCTTCTTTGTAAAGAAGCACAATAGAAGCTTATGACCTATTATAGACTATAGAGCCCTCAATGGAATTACTGTCAAAAATTGCTATTCAATCCCTAGAATACCCAACTTGATTTAATTACTCAGAAAAGCCTTAATCTTTACCAAAATTGACTTGAGGTAGGAATACAACAATATTTGTATTAAAGAAGGGGATGAATGGAAGACAGCATTTATTACAAGGCAAGGCCTTTTTGAGGCAACTGTTATGTATTTCAGTTTTTTCAATGCACCAGCAACCTTCCAAAGTATGATGAATAACATATTGGGAGACTTGATTTGCATATGACTAGTAATAGTGTATTTAGATGATATTCTAATATTTGGGACATATTTGAAGGAACACAGGCAATTGGTCAAGAAAGTGCTGCAAAGACTCCAATTTAATGACCTTTATGCTAAAGCAGAAAAGTGTTTCTTTGAGCAAAGTAGTATCAAGTATTTGGGCATAATTATTTTAGAGAATAAGGTACAGATGGATGAGGAGAAACTTTTAGGAGTCCTAGAGTGGCCAGTACCAATGAAAGTCAAGCAAGTACAAACATTCTTAGGCTTTTTGAATTTCTATCATAGGTTCATTGAGAACTTTACCAAGATGTCAAAGCTACTCTTCAACTTGACCAAGAAGAATAGTATCTAGACTTAGGGCATAGAGCAACAAAATGCTTTTGAGGTACTGAAAAAGGCCTTTACCATGGCTCTAGTCCTGAGAATACCAAATGACAAAGATCCCTTTAAGTTATCCACCAATATCAGCAACTTTGCAACAGAAGCTGTTTTATCTTAGAAAGACATGCAAATCAACCTATAGCACCCAGTAGCTTTCTTCTCCAAGTTATTAGATATCCATGAAAGGAACTACTTGTGGTAATTCAGGGACTAGAGGAATACAGACACTATTTGGAGAGACATCTATATAAAGTTGAAATCTAGTCAGATTATCAGAATCTTACTTTTTTCAGAACAGCTCAAAAGCTAATCAGGAGGCAAGTGAGATGGGCACTTTTTATGACTCATTTTGACTTTGTACTCTATTATAAACTGAGAAAGATGATACAGGTAAAAGACCCCTTATCTAGACAAGCAGACCATGAGATAGGGACAGACCTCGACAATATGAACTAGGTGTTGCTAAAACCTAAGTTCTTTACTATCAATGGACTAGAGGCTACTCATAAGACACCAATAAATGATAAAGTAATCCTAAGGGAGGTCAAAGCTGTACTCTTATCAGACAAAGCCACCACAGACTATAAGACATTACTCAAGTCTGGCCCTAGAGAATTTGAAAAATCCTTGCAAGACTGGAACTATGAGAATGGACTACTCCTGTACAGAGAGAAAGTATATATTCTCCACAGTATAGAAGATACCTTGTAACAACAAATCATCAAGATACACCATGATTTGCCATCCACTGAACACTCAGGTCAGTGGAAGACCTATGAGTTGGTCTCCAGAAATTACTGGTGGCCTGGGATGACAATATTTGTCAAGAAATATGTTATGGATTGTAATATATGTTAGTGGATGAAAAATTGCACATAGCAACCTTTTGGACCACTTGTGCCTAACAAGATACTTTATAGGCCTTGGAAAACAATCTCAATGGACTTAATCACACAATTGCCAGAGTCAAACAGTTACAATGCTATCTGTATTATTGTTGATAGGCTCACCGAAAGAGCTCACTTCATTTCTATTTACAATTGGTTTCCATTAGAAGATATGGTACAGTTACTATATAACAAGGTCTATCCATTGCATGGACTACCCCTACAAATCATTTTGGATAGAGGAGTACAATACTTAGCCAAGCTATTCCAAGAATGGTGCAAGATATTAGAAATAGAATCTACAATGTTGACAGTGTATCATCCACAAATAGATAGACAAACAGAACAAGTAAATTAGGTGTTAGAGCAATATCTTCAGTGCTATGTAGATTATAATCTCAGTAATTGGTCAGATCTACTACCCAGTGCAGAGTTTGCATATAACAATCAAGTATACAAAGGCATCAAAGAAAATCTATTCTTCCTTGAATATGGCAGACACCTGAGAGTAGGCCCAATTTTAGTCAAAGAGTTGCTGCAAAAGGACTTGAATGACCTGATATATAAATGACAAGAAGCCTTGGAGCAGGCAAAAGCAGCTCTCACTCTTGCAGTAGAAAGAATGAAGTGGTACTATGATCAGAAAGTCCAAAGTGTCCCATTCAAAGTTAGCAACAAGGTGCTATTCAATCTGAAGAATTACCAGACTATGGAGCAAGCATTACAACTGTTATGAGAGCCCTAAAAAGGGAATAGTTTCCCAAGCATTTGAACACTTGATCCAGAACCTCAAGATGTACAATGGGGTCAAGATATAGATAGTGTGGGAAATAAAGTCACATGACAAAGGTCAAGTGACCATGGAACACTCTGGAAGGACATATGATCATGGATTAGTAGTACAGCTACTATAAAAGTAGTATAAGTAGGAGACCAATCTAATGAAGAACTCTATTAAGTTCTTCTTGAACATCCACCTAGGGTGATCACTAAGGGCATTCACTGTCTATTGATAAAATAAGAACTCAATATACCCATTGTTGACCCTGCACCTTACAGCCTCAACATTCTTATTTCCACTTACTCTCTTATTATCCTTGCTAACGAGCACAGTGCTTGAAAGCATCTTGGATAGTAGGCCCTAGCTGTAAAGAGGACTTCACTGTCAGTTAGGGACAGTGGGCAGACAGCCTGGACAAAGCTCATGTCCCCACCCAAGACCTGATCTCTATATCGAGTGGGCTTGTAACTAGTTCTTCACTATTAGCTTCATGCTACCAATCCATTGTGACTGGTCTATGCAGGGGAACAATGGCAACCTCTTAAAGGCCCATCTAGCTTAGAGATTCCCTTCTTAGGGATAGTACTGTTTCACCCTTCTTAGTCAGCAGTCAGTCATAAGTACAGATAAAGAAGACCGTTCATCCTCCTATAAGGAATCATTGTCATTGCCATTGCATATGTCTCGCCAACAACAACAGCAACAGGGGGAATGCCCTTTGGTGCATGCCCCATGAGAGGAGCAACTCCTTGCCATGATTGTGACCCTGCAGCAGCAGGTCAACACCATGCTCCTTCAGCAACAGGGGAGCAGAGTGGAGGTTGCAAGACCTCAAGTTTTCAGTAGGAAGATGGAAGAGGTGAGTGCGTTTGTTAACGTAGCTTACCTATACATTAGAATGAAGATGATAGAAGAGGTAGCAGTGACCCAGGTGGCCTGGGTATTGTCATATGTACAAGGAGGAATAGCAGAGGCATGGAAGGATAACTTGCTAGATGAGCTGGCTAAGGGAGAGTCAGAAGTGAAATTAGCAGAGCAGCTGTTCACAAAGATAAGGAACAACTTTGGGGAAACATCAGAGGAGGAGAGGAAAATAGAACAGCTAAGAACAATTGAGCAAGAAGGGAGGACCTGTGATGAGTATGTGCAGGAATTCAAAAAGGTCGCCAGGGGGAGTGGCTATGAGAGAAGACCCCTCATCAAAGAATTCAAGAGAGGATTGAATGGAAGTATTAGGAGGAAGCTGGCAGAAGCAGAAGAACCACTGACCACCATTGGAGAATGGCAAGAAAGAGTGGTGAGGCTGGATAGAAATCAGAGGCAAAGCAGAATAGAAGAGAGGACATTGGGGAGGAATGCAGCATGCCCAGGGGGAAATATGCAGCCTAGAGAGAGAGAATCATATGGGGGAAGAGGGGGGCAAATAACATGGAGAACAGAAGGAGGGTACAGAGAAGAAGAAGGAGGAAATACGTTCAATAGAGGGGGAACTCAAGTGGGTCCAAGGAGAGACCTAAACACAATGGATATAGACAGAGGAAGAGGAGGAGACAGGACATGCTATGTGTGTGGGAAGTGGGGCCACATGGCCAAAAATTGTTGGAAAAGGCATAAAGGAAGAGTAGTGGAAACACTGCAAGAGTCGGCAAAAGAAAATGGAGGACAGTGAGCTCTCAGCTGGCCTCCAATAATCTGTACAGTGTATTGTGCCCAGAAAAGCTGGGAAATAAATTCAATTGCACCAATACAACTGAAAGAGTAAGAGATGTACGGCGCACTCTATGACCACTAAGAGAAGTTTGGATGAAGGTGGGGTTAGAGAAGCTGGAAAACCATGAAGGGGTAGCAGTAAGAGCACTGCTAGATAGTGGGGCAACAGGTCTATTCATGGATACAACTTTTGCCTGAGAAAAGGGGTTTAAAATAGAGAAGCTAAAGA
>Ga0153972_1000692_pt1 | contig 10963 bp, 13 predicted proteins | sample TSGA056MetaG_FD_104732 | JGI IMG/M metagenome (GOLD analysis project Ga0153972, IMG submission 104732) | Attine ant fungus gardens microbial communities from Georgia, USA - TSGA056 MetaG | ecosystem: Host-associated > Fungi > Mycelium > Unclassified | place: USA: Georgia, George L Smith State...
GACGCTAACAGCACATCCCGAATTTCCGACTGGTCCGGCACCGCAAGCTCTGCCGCATTCGATGGCGTTGCCGCTCTTAAATCTGCGACATAGTCGCTTATCGTAACATCCGGCTCGTGCCCAACGGCAGAGATAACGGGAATTTCGCTTGCGAAAATTGCCCTTGCAACCCTTTCGTCGTTGAACGCCCACAAATCCTCGATACTGCCACCGCCACGGCCTGTGATTATCAGATCGGCGATCTCGTGTTTATTGGCATAGGCCAATGCTCCTGCAATTTCCATCGGCGCTTCTGAGCCCTGAACTCTAACCGGCAGGATAATCAGCTTTGCCATAGGCCATCTTGCGCCCGAAACTCTGATGATATCACGCACGGCAGCTCCGGCACCGCTTGTGATAACGGCAATGCGGTTCGGAAAGGCGGGGATTGGCTTTTTAAGCTCACTTGCGAAAAGCCCTTCCGCTGCAAGCTTTGCTTTAAGCTGCTCATAGGCAACGTGCAGGTCTCCCATACCCTCGGGCTGCATTGATGTGCAATAAAGCTGATACGCACCATCTCTGGGGTAAACGCTGATCCTGCCAAATGCCATAACGCCCATGCCGCTTTCCGGCTTAAAGCGCAGAGATGAGGCAGAACCCTTGAACATCACGCACCTCAGGCTGCATTCGGAATCCTTCATAGTGAAATAGTGATGCCCCGACGGGTAGACCTTATAGTTTGAGAGCTCGCCCTTCACGCAAACATTTTGCAGCGCAGGGTCAAGCTCAAAAAGGTATTTTATTCTGTTGTTAAGCTCCGAAACGGAGAAAATTTCCTGATCCATCAATCTTCCTTATTATCCGCATTGTCCATGCTGCGGACAAAAGAGCCAAGAATGCCGTTTATGAATGCAACGACCTCCTCGTCCTCATATCCCTTCGCTATCTCGACCGCTTCGTTAATTGCAACGGCGGCAGGAACATCGTCAAAATGAAGAATCTCGCACATGGCGCAGCGAATAATAGCTGTAGCCGTCTTAGAGATGCGCTCAACCTTCCAGCCCTTTGCATGGGTGGAAATATAGGCATCAAGCTGAACCCTTTGCTCGTATACAAGCGTGACAAGACGCTTAATGTATTCCATTTGCTTTTTGTCGGGATACTCGGCAAACGCTTCGTTTTCCTTTGCAAGGGTTTCAAAGTATTCCTTTTCAAAGAAATGCTCCAACGTTTCATCCGCAAAAAGCTCGTTTATTGCGAGCGAAAAGCTAAGCTGCACTGCAAGCTCACGAGCTGCTGTTCTCGTCATTTTATAGATCCTCCTATCAAGGTACAAAGCGAAAGCTTATTTTTTATTTATCGAAAGCAACGCCGGAAACATGAACATTTACGACAGGCTTCATACTTGTCATATCCTCAACTGCACGAATAACTGCGTCCTGAACATTTTCAGCAACTTTTGCAATAGCGTTACCATAGCGTACGACAATTAGAGTGTCTACAGTGATAACACCGTCGTCAAAGGAAACCTTGATTCCCTTAGTAACAGGCTTTTTACCAAAGATCTCCTGTAGCTCTCCGCCAACGGAGTTTGCGTGTCCTGCAACTGCATCAACATCGGAAATTGCCTCGGCACAGATTACGGAGATAACCTCCTCCGAAATGTTGACGCTCCCGCTCTCGGAGGGAACTGAAATATAATTATCAGGCATAACTTTAACCTCCATTTTTATTTTCACCCAGATATTTTATCATAAAGCTTTTAAAAAAGATACAATAATTTGCGGAGTAAAAAAATAATCGCTTATATAGGTAAAATTAATTGCATTGTGCAGGTAAATTGGATTATAATGTGCATATATGATATCGTCGAAACGGGGGTAGCAAAAATGAAGACTAAAATAATAACAATCAGCCGCCAGTTTGGCAGCGGTGGACGCACCGTCGGAAAGCTCGCAGCAGAAAAGCTTGGCATTGATTATTACGACAGGGAGCTTGTCAGAAAAGTCGCTATGGAAACAGGCTTTGACGAGCGCTATATTGAACAGCAGGGCGAATATGCACCTTCAAAAAGCGCACTTGGTTTCGCCTTCGCAGCCCGTGGCACAGCAGGCTCGGGAAGCGGACTTAGCGTTGGCGACTATCTTTGGATTGCACAGGCAAAGGTTATCCAGGAAATTGCCGAAAAGGGTCCTTGCGTAATCGTTGGCCGCTGCGCAGACTATATTCTTAAGGAGAGAGGCGATTTGCTCAGGTGCTTCATCCATGCCGACATGGACTTCAGAGCACACCGAATCGTTAAGCTATATGGCGAAGCCGAGGATAGTCCCAAAAAGCGCCTTGAAGACAAAGACAAAAAGCGCCGAGTATATTGCAAGCACTACACCGGCTTGGAATGGGGTGATTTCAGGCACTCCGATATTGCGCTTGATTCCGGTAAATTCGGTATAGAAAAATGCGTTGAAATCATAACCTCGCTATATAACTTCGACGCTCCCGAGGATTTATACGGAAAGGAAACATAACAGGACAAAATAACAAAAGCCATCAGGATTATTTCCTGATGGCTTATTTTTTTACTAGGCAACCTCACTGTTAGAGCTTGTCGATGTCTCCTCGGTGGTGTTTTCAACAATATCGGAGGAATCCTTGGCCGGCTCTTCGGACTGCTGTTCCGGCTGCTCGGTCTCTGCTTCTCCCTTTGCGCCGGAGCGGACCGGGATAATGTTAATCTGGCTTGCTGTAAGGTTTGTTTCGCTTGTGATAACATCTGTTATGCGCGCTACGCTTGCTGTGCTAAGTCCGTCAACCGGGGCCGGCACAGCGACGGTTACGCCGTTTTCTGTCAGATAAACCACGCAGTCGGTAAACTCCTTGGCAAGAAGAAGGTTCTCAATGTTTGCCTCCTGCATAGACAAGGTTGCCATGGTCGCAATTGCGCTCATTGCGCTGTCGATAGTCTCCTGCGAGGCCGCCTCACTGGTTGTTGCAGTCTGCAAAATGCCCATCGCCTCGTCTCTTGACTGCTGGCGTGTCAGTCTTGCGTTTGCGAAATAAGTGCTTATGACCTCGTCTGCTGCCTCTTCCTCAAGAAGAGAAGCATCATAGGCTGCATTTGCAGCTTCGGTCATCGAATCCTCCGCCTCAACCATTGCACTGTCTGCATTGCCCCATTTGTTGTTGTATGACCAGTTTAGAAAAACCGCCGCGCACACAAATACAAGCACCGATGCCACCACTATGTTACGTTTCAAATTCTGCTTCAATGTCCCTGCCTCCTAAATTCATTTCATTTTTAATACAGTTATCTTATCGCAGCCCAAGCCCGTATAGGACGAAACTGCGTTTGTTACGGCCAGCCGCACCTGCGCCAAATCTGCACCTTGGCACACAACAACTGCGCCAACGGCACTGAGCAGCACTTCGGCTTCTCCAACTCCCGTAATCTTTTGCAGAGTATTGGCAATTTTTTCGCCCTCTGCATAAAGCGCAACGCCCGTTGAATCCAAGGTTTGCGCCTCGGCAATTGCCGAAGCGTCAACCTTATTAGAAGACGAAGATGCGCTTGGTATTAATATGAGGATAAGCCCTAATAAAAGAACTAAAAGCACATATTTATTTTTTGCCAGCTTTTTCCCGATGGATGTTATGTTAACCGTTTTCATTATCCCTCCAATACTGCTTCCCTCCTTCAATTCCAAGCTCTGATTCAATATAAGAAGAAAGCGCAGCGTTATATCCGCCATAAATTGTTGCACTCTCCAGATACCAAACGCCGTCCGTGCTCCATGCCGCACTTACTGTTGCGCCCGCTATGTCAAGTGACAGGCTTTCTGCTTTGTCCAATATATATGCGGCCGAGCTTTCTTCTATGATACTTCTCTGATATCTATTTGAAATTTCTTCGCCCTGCTGAGTGATTTCGCTTGCTTCGTCCCGATATTTTGCCACGTTAATCGAATACGCAGAGAAATCGAAATTTAAAAGCGGATAAATCAGAGCAATTGCCATTACAATTCCGCATATAATTTTCTGCACGTTCTTTACCGCACCCGAGGGCGTAATCTCGCTTGCGATGGCGCAAATTACTGCAGCGCCTGCAATTCCCATTATCCATGATCTGATAAGTTCAAGCATTATCCGCTCACCACCTTTATCAAAGATATGATGGAAAAGAACATGAAAACCGCCCCAACGCCGACCATTCCTACGACCATTCCGTAAACCGAGCTTATGCCGTCAATCAGCTTCGAAACCCTTTCACCTGCAATAGGTTCGGCGATTGAGGCCGTTGCCTTAAACAGCAAGTATTTTACCGCAAGCCGCAGAATTGGAAGAGCGCAAATTGCAAGAATGGCAACAAGCCCAAAAACTCCTATGCTGCTGCGTATAATCCCTGCGCCTGACACAATAGTACTTGCGGCATCCGAAATGGTCCTTCCCACAACGGGAAGCGCAGAAACCGCTGTTTTCACAAGCTTTGATGCCGCAGCATCGGTGCTGGCAGCTACGACCCCTGATGCAGACAGGTAAAATGTGAAAACCGAAACAAGCGCTGTTATGATAATGACCGTTACCTTTTTAATAAGCTTCACCGCAGCGTCAAGACGCTTGTCCCCAATTGCGCAGGACGCCAAGACGCAGGCCGTGTAAGCGTACATAAGCGGGAACACAACGCTTGTTGCGGCGGAAATTAAAACATCCATAAACATGGAGGTTGCCGCATACTTAATTCCTGCCGAGGTCGTGGCTCCTGCTGCAGTTGCGGCGGTTGCAAGCGTTGGCAGGAGCGCTTTTGAAAAAACCGAGATATCTTCTAAGGTCTTGGCTCCCATTCTTATGACAGAGTTCACATCGCTGATTGCCAAGGCGGCAATTGCAAGACAGCCTGCAAGGTTTACATAATCAAAGCCACCCTTAAACAGATTCATGCCCGAAACAAGCGAGCAAACAAGCACGACCGCCAAAATTTTTACTACGCTCCCGATGGTTTGCGCAAAAACCTCACCCGCCTTGCCCTTGATATAGTCAAGAAGCCTTCCGATAGCTCCGTCAGATTCGGTGTCAAGCGGCGAATAGTCCTGCAAAACCTCCTGCGCCTCGCTTGGTACTGAGTCCAAAATACCCTTTGTATCAATTTCGTCCTCAAGAGACGAAACCGCAAACGCTCCTGTGCAGAAAAAGCAAAACAGCACCGGGAGCAAAGCAAAAAATCTTATCCACCTCATAGCAAATCCCCCAGCATATCAAGCAGCGTTGAAACAAGCGGCAGCGCAACATAAACGGCTCCAATCGCCCCCGAAAGCTCAACAGCGTTTGCCATGGCAGCCTGTCCTGCCCCCTTGCACATGTCCGAGGCAATTCGTGCAATAATTGCTATAAAAACGCACTTGATAACGGGCGAAATCACGCTTTGGCTTATACCCGACATCACCTTGGCCTTGTCAATAACCTCAATAATTGGAGCTGCCAAGCTTACGGCGATTGCAACGATAGCAAAAACCGCCGCAAGCTCGAACAAAAGCGACATTTCCGCAGAACCACGCTTTATTATTCCTGCAATCAGCGCTGCAAGGCAAGCAATTGCTGCAATTTTAACCACAACGTCCATAAGCTTCTAAAGCCCGAACAGATTTTTGATAAGCGCAAAAAGCTCGCTTATTTCCTGAACTACAATTACAAGCACGCATACAAGCCCTGCAAGTGTTACCATCAGCGCCTGCTCGTCCCTGCCTGAGCGTGAAAGCAGTATGTTCAAAACCGCAACTAGAATGCCGACAGCGGCAATTTTGAAAATCAAGTCTACATCCATATTTGTTCTTCCTATCACATAAGTATTATTGCAACCATCGCACCCATAGATATTCCGAGTCCGAGCAGGTTTTTGCCGCTTCTGTTTTCCTTCTCCTTCGACTGCAATATGTGTGCTTCAAGGCTTTGCCGTGCAATCAAAAGCGAGGCCGCCTGTCTTGCAGGGTCAAACTTGCCCAACACGTCGGAAAGAGGCATAAGTGCCGACTTTTCGTTTTCGGAAAGAGGCAGAAGCAAAACCTGCCTGCTCCAGACCTCATGTAAAAGTTCGCCGTTATTAATCGCCTCGCTGCATTTTGCGTAGAAATCTCCTAAAGCCTCAGGTTTCTTAGTCGAAAGCGTTTCAAAAATTTTGGGCAGTGCCGTTTGTCTTTCACAGATTTCATTTTTTATGACGTCAAGCGAAAGTGCAAACGCATCAAGAATCCTCGTGTGGCTTCGCATTTCAGCAAGCTTTATATATCCAAAAAAACCTCCCGAAAAAACTATCAGCGCCGCACCAATCAGCTTTATCATATTCGCATCACCTCGTATCTTCGCTCTTTTCCCTGCGAAGAAATAGTCACAACGCAGTCGAAAGCCCCAAGAGCGAGCATCTCGCTGTAAAGAGGACGTTTTTTAAGGTCATCAAGGCTTCTGGCGTGTGCGGTTGCATAAAGCCTAACGCCGCAGTTAATAATCTCTTTCATCGCCCGAACGTCCTCACTTGCAGTAATTTCATCTAGCGCAATCACCTCCGGATTCATGCTGCGCAGCAGCATCATTGCACCCTGCGCCTTTGGGCAAAACGACATTATATCGGTGCTGCCCCCAACATCAAACATAGGCTTGCCGTCATACACTGCAGCAAGCTCGCCGCGCTCGTCCGCAACGGACACTCTTTTCCCGCCTTGCGATGTCATCCTTATCAGCTCACGAAGAAAGGTTGTTTTTCCACCGCCCGGAGGCGAAATGATAAGCGCCGATAACCTGCCTTGGATTATAGCGGAAACAGTGGAGGCCCCTGCGCCCTTAACTTGCCGTGCAACCCTGACAGCAAGGGAGCTTACATCCCGAATTCCGGAAATGCCGCCGTCAATTGTCACAGTTCCGCAAACGCCTATTCTAACGGCGCCCTTAGTCGTGATAAACCCGTGCTTCAGCTGATCCTGCGCCGTATGCAGCGAGGACATGGTCGCCCTTTGCAGCACGGTGTCCAGGTCAACGCAGGTGACACGCCTGTCTGCAAGAAACGCCTGCTCAGTCCCTTGCGACAAAACCGTCGGCTCAAAACCCATTCGCAGGCGAATCTCCTCGACATTTTCTAGCCTCTGCTCGTCCATCTTATAAATCGCTTTAGCCATTTCATCGGGCAGAATGCGTGCCGCATCATCAATTACTTTTGGCAAAGTCATCCCTTCCTCTCTAAGAAAGACTATTCGCAAAAACGCTCTCATATGCTCGTCCTTTATAAAATTTATACAAGCTACTAGAAATATCTGTTGACAATGGTGAAAAAAGGAGTATATTAAATAATCGTTAGTATACAAAGCAATTGATGAAAGGAGTGACATCATGTTTAATTGTGAAATGGCGGTTGATACCGGCAGTCCCGGATGGAATTACAGAGATTTAACCCACTCGCATCGCCGTGCGCATGACATGGCGCTTGCATCAGTTGGCGTTTCTGACGTTGGCCAGCCTACGCTTTTGATTATGCTGCTAAGGCGCAAGGAAAGAGGTATTCAGACCACGCAAAAGGAGCTTGCGACTCTAATGCGGATTTCTCCGCCAACTCTCACGGTGTCGGTCAAAAATCTTGAAAAACACGGCTATGTCCACAAAATCACGGATGAAAATGACAAACGCAGAAACTACATTGCAATTACTGACAAAGGAGAAAAGGCCGCAAAAGACTGCATTCGCTGCTTAGACGAGGTTGACAGCGTAATGTATAATGGTTTTTCTGATGAAGAGCGGCTTTTGGTTGCTGAGTATTTGTCCCGTATGACAAAAAACCTCAAAGACTACGTACAAACATCTTCAGGAGGTATGAAAACAGGACTATGATTAAAAAACTTTCTACATATATTGAAGGTTATAAAAAGCAGATGCTCGGAGCACCTGCTCTTGTGATTATTGAAACGATATGCGAGCTGCTGATGCCGCTTGTCATGGCAGCAATTATAGACACCGGCATAAACGGCGACGGAGGCATGAGCTACATACTCAAAATGGGTGGCATTTTGCTGGCGCTTGCTTTGCTCGCTATGTCGACAGGCATATTGTCTGCTAGGTTCGCATCCTTTGGCAGCTTTGGCTTCGGCGCAAACCTTAGGAATGCAATGTTCAACAAGGTTCAGGATTTTTCCTTCGCCGACATAGATAAATTTTCTTCCGCATCGCTGATAACCCGTATGACAAACGACATTACAAACATTCAGAACCTTGTAACAATGGGACTTCGCATGATATTCAGAGCGCCGATAATGTTCATTGTTGCTCTTATTGTGTGCTTTACAAAAAACGCAACGCTCACATTTATCATCGTTCTAATTATCCCGATTCTGGTACTTGCCGCATTTCTTCTGATGCGTGCAGCGCACAGGCTTTTCGAGATTCTCCAGACAAAAATTGATAATCTTAACAATTCAGTTCAGGAGAACCTCATTGCAATTCGTGTTGTAAAGGCATTTGTCCGCCAGAAATACGAAAAGGAAAAGTTCAAAAAGACCAACGACGAGCTAATGCAGGCAAACCTTACGGCATCGCTTCGCATCATCTGGATGATGCCGATTATGATGATTTGTCTGGACGTTGCAATCATGGGCGTTCTGTGGTTCGGCGGAAACGATGTCGTAGACGGCACCTTCCTTACAGGTGAGCTTACTTCCTTCATAAGCTACATCATGAATATCCTAATGAGCGTCATGATGCTTGCTATGACGTTCTTGCAGCTTGTTCGTGCATCTGCAAGCGCAACAAGAATTGTCGAGGTTCTTGAAGCGGAGTCTGACATTAAAGACGGCACAGGCCTAAGCGTCCTGCCCGAAAAATGCGGCAGCGTTGAATTTAAGGATGTCTGCTTCCGATATAAGGAGGGTTCCGGCGACGATGTTCTCTCGCATATTGATTTGAAAATTGAGCCCGGCTCGTTCATCGCCATTGTCGGCGGCACAGGCGTTGGCAAGTCATCGCTTGTAAACCTCATTCCAAGATTCTATGATGTATCTCAAGGCGCAGTTTTGGTCGACGGTGTTGACGTTCGCGATTATCCAACCAAGGAGCTTCGCGAGCGCATCGGTATGGTCTTGCAAAACAACGTGCTGTTTTCCGGCACAATCAAGGAGAACCTGCTGTGGGGCAATGAAAATGCCACCGATGAAGAAATCATCCGGGCAGCAAAAAATGCTCAGGCATATGACTTTATCATGAGCTTTCCCGATGGGTTTGACACCTATATCGAACAAGGCGGCGTTAACGTTTCAGGAGGTCAGAAGCAAAGACTCTGCATTGCCCGTGCAATGCTTAAAAACCCTGCAATCTTGATTCTTGACGACTCAACCTCGGCTGTTGACTCAGCTACAGAGGCAAAGATTCGTGAGAGCTTCTCAACCAATCTCGAAGGCACGACAGTCATCATTATCGCCCAGAGAATAAGCTCTGTGCGCTATGCTGATAATGTTATAGTTCTCGATAACGACCGCATTGTCGGCAGCGGAACTCACGACGAGCTTCTTGCGACGAGCGAGGTTTATCAGGAAATCTACTATTCCCAGCAGGAAGGGGTGAAAGAATAATGGCACAACACAAAAACAAATATGGAGAGCAAGAATCCGGCAAAATGGAAAGCGGCGGTCGTGGGCCCCAAGGCGGATACCAAAAGCCGAAAAACGTAAAGCAGACAGTTTCAAGGCTTCTTGGCTATCTAACCCAAAACAAGCTACTATTAGCAGCCGTCTTCGCCTGTCTGGTTCTCTCCTCGGTCGGCAGCATCGCATCAACCTATATACTGAGGCCGATAATAAACGGCCTTGTAGAGCCGGGACTATCGGCAGCTGCAAGAATTTCGAATCTGGCCTCATCTCTGGCGCTTTTTGCAGCAATATTTATCGGTGCGGCGCTATTTTCCTATTTGCAATCTGCAATAATGGTGCGTCTGGCGCAAAGGGCAACAAACAAGCTGCGTCAGGACTTGTTCAACAAGCTGCAAGACATGCCGCTGTCCTATTTTGATGCGCATACGCATGGCGAATTGATGAGCCGTTTTACAAACGATGCCGACAATGTATCCGTTGCGCTTGAGCAGAGCCTTGTAAGCCTTATCAGCAGCGCATTGACCTTTATAGGTCTTGTCGCAGTTATGCTTTACACAAGTCCCATACTGTTCATTATTACGGCGCTCACCTTGGCGGCAACTCTGTTTTCGATTAAGGTAATCGGCAGCAAAAGCCAAAAGGCCTATCGTGCTCAGCAGTCTGCGCTCGGTCAGGTAAACGGAAATATTCAGGAAATGATTGAAGGCCTCAAGGTTGTTAAAGCATTCAACCACGAGGACGCAGCCAAGGCCGAATTCAAAGAGCTTAACGAAAACTATCGTGTGGCAGGAAGCCACGCAAGCTTCTTCGGCACATCCCTGTGGCCGCTGACTGCAAACATCATCAACATCGGATATGCACTGACGGCCGTCGTCGGAGGCTTTCTTGCCCTGGTCGCAGGCTTTGATGTGGGTGGCTTTGCAATTTACCTTCAGTACTCAAAGCAAGTCGGCCAGCCGATGAATCAGGTTTCTCAGCAGATAAACGTCATTCTCTCCGCACTTGCAGGTGCAGAGCGCATCTTCGAAATCATGGACGCAGAGCCCGAAATTGACGAGGGTAACGTTACCCTGACACCTGTTACAAAGGATGAAAACGGCAACATGATTGAAACCACGGAATCGGTCCGCAGCGGAATGTGGGCATGGCGTGTTCCAAATGAAAACGGCTTCGACCTTGTCGAGCTGAAGGGCGCTGTGATGATTAAGGATGTCGACTTCTCTTATGTTCCCGACAAACCTGTTCTAAAGGATGTCAGCTTTTACGCTAAGCCCGGTCAGAAAATAGCCTTTGTCGGCTCTACAGGAGCAGGCAAAACAACCATAACAAATCTTATCAACAGGTTCTATGAAATCGACGGCGGCACAATAACCTAC
>Ga0153972_1000694_pt1 | contig 10954 bp, 11 predicted proteins | sample TSGA056MetaG_FD_104732 | JGI IMG/M metagenome (GOLD analysis project Ga0153972, IMG submission 104732) | Attine ant fungus gardens microbial communities from Georgia, USA - TSGA056 MetaG | ecosystem: Host-associated > Fungi > Mycelium > Unclassified | place: USA: Georgia, George L Smith State...
CCTTCACCTCAATCCCTTTTTCCTTTAAAAAGCTAATGATTTCTTTACTTTGTTTATCCAGTTCTTTTGCTAGTTCATGTACCTTTATTTTCGCCATGCATTTACCTCCATTCTGCCGTTGCCGGCATCCAAATCCAGATGTTTCATTATCGCCTTCGCAAGTCCTGCATCACATATCGCCAGAGAAGCCCGAAAGTCTTTACCAATTGCCCGGCCTATAAATTCCTTGGTGCCGTGTTGATAGACCGGAACTTTATAATAAGAACATTTGTCGGTAAATAACTTCTTAGTATTCGCTGACGCATCCTCCGCTACGATAACCAGCATAGCCGAACCGTTCTTAACCGCACTTTCTGTCTGTGATTCTCCGCTTACCAAATTATGCCCTTTTGCTGCAATTCCCAGCAAAGATAAAACTTTATTGTGATTCAATATCTCCAAACTCCTTCTCCAAAGTGTCATACACTTCACTCGGAATCGTCATTTTAAAAGAACGCTCAAGGCCTTTATTTTTCTGTGCTTTACGCAGACAATCTTCCTTTTTACAAAGATATGCGCCTCTTCCGTTCTTCTTACCGGTTATGTCCAGGCATATGGTTCCGTCGGCGGTTCTCAGGATTCTTACCATCTCTTTCTTACTCTTCATCTCGCCGCAGCCGATGCACTGTCTTAAGGGAATTTTTTTAGCCATTATTATTCCTCCCCGGCAAATCCGTCTTCCTTAATATATTCCGGATTGATTTCCTCATCATATCCTTCATAATCCTCATCTTCATATTCATCATCAGCATAATCTTCATATCGAAAACCTGGTGCATCCTTTGCCTGGGTCTCCGATTTAATATCGATCTTATATCCGGTCAGTCTGGCCGCAAGCCGGGCATTCTGCCCTTCTTTACCAATTGCCAGTGATAACTGATAATCAGGCACCACCACTTTGGCGGTTTTTTCATCCGGGTCGGCAAAGACCGCAACAATTTTGGCCGGAGACAAAGCATTTTGAATCAGATTGCCGGGGTTATCATCCCAGTTGACAATATCAATTTTCTCGCCCCGAAGTTCTTCCACAATAGCGTTTACCCTGGTACCGTTAAATCCCACACAGGCACCCACTGCGTCCACATTCGGGTTATTGCTCCAGACAGCAATCTTGGTACGGCTTCCGGCTTCCCTGGCAATACTCTTTATTTCCACGGTGCCGTCCCTAATTTCTATTACTTCCGATTCAAAAAGCCGCTTAATCAGATCCGGATGGGTCCGGCTTACATTAATCCTGGGACCTTTGGGCGTGTTCTTCACTTCCAGGATATATACCTTAATGCGCTCTGTTGGTCTAAAGATCTCGCCTCTTACCTGTTCGCTTTCATTCAGCATGGCGTCCGCTTTGCCAAGGTTAATGCTGATATTCTTTCCAACGTAACGCTGGACAACACCGGTAATGACATCCTTTTCCTTTTCAAAATACTGATTGTATATGACACTCCGTTCTTCTTCCCGGATTTTCTGCAGGATAACGTTCTTCGCATTCTGAGTTGCAATCCGCCCAAACTCCTTGGACTTAATCTCCACATTCAGAATGTCGCCTATTTGAGATTTATGGGAAAGCTCTTTTGCCTCTTCATAGCTGATCTGAATACAGTCATCTGTCACATCCTCCGGCATCTCCACCACTTCCTTCTGGGCATAACAGGTAAAATCACAAGTCTCCCGGTTTACCTCAACCTTTATATTATCTGCTTTTCCAAAGTGATTCTTACAAGCAGTCAGCAACGAATTTTCTATGGCTTCAAATAAGGTGTCTTTACTGATTTCTTTTTCTTTTTCCAGGATATCCAATGCTTCCATTAATTCTTTGTTCATTTTTTCCTCCGTTCTGCCGCCCTGGATAAGCGGTAATTCCTTCCCTATGTTTTTCAAAAATTAAGCGCCAATCTAATTAATGCAATATCTTTTCTTGGAAAAACTCTATGTTGATCTTGATCCTGTAAAGTTATGTTCTCTGCATCAAAGCATTCAAGTATACCGGAAAACTCCTTGCCGCCATCTGCTGCTTTATATAGCTTTATTTCCACTTCCCGGCCGATACTCTTTTCCAGGTGTTTATCTTTTTTTAAAGTCCTTCCCAACCCGGGACTACTCACTTCCAGTATATATGCATCCAAAATAAAATCCTCTTGATCCAATGCATCCGACAATGCCCTGCTGACATTCTCACAGTCGACAATGGTAACACCCCCGGGTTTATCAATATATGCCCGTAAGTACCATTCATTGCCTTCTTTCACGTATTCTATATCATATATTTCCACACTATATGTCTGAGCTATGGATTTAAGTAATTGTTCTGTCTGCCCCTCGTATGACTCTCTCCTGGACATCGCTCCCTTTCCTCTCTTAAACACTAAGAAAGAGTGGAACGCGCCCACTCTTATCTAATAATTACCATTTAATTCTTGCTTAGTATAGACCTTTATTCCGTAATTGTCAATAGTTTCCCCAAAAAAATCACTGACCAAAATCACTGACCAAATCACTGACCAATCACTAACTACTCACTAACTACTAACTTGCCACATTGTACAGAGAATAGAAATAACCTTTTTGTGCCATCAGATCCGCGAAAGCTCCTTTTTCAATCACCCGTCCTTTATTCATAACAATAATTTCATCATATTTCTTCATAACATCCTCATGAAACCGGTGGGTAATTATAATTCTGGTCAAGTCTTTAATATCAAGAATGGCATTCTCCACCATTAACGCCGTATTGTTATCCAGTGCCGCCGTCGCTTCATCCATTAACAGTACCGGGGTTTCCCGAACCAGGCACCGGGCTATGGATACTCTCTGCTTTTCCCCGCCGGACAAATTTTTTCCCGCCTCACCGCAGGAGTATTCCTCCCCTTTTTCCGTAAGGAGCCGATCTAGTCCGGCTTTCACCACCGCTTCCCGGATTTTATCTTCGGAGAAATCCCGGAACATGGTAATATTGTCACGCAGGGAACTGTCGAACAGAAATACATCCTGCTGGATTATGGACAACTGATTATATAAACTATCTAAATCCACCTCTTTAATCGGAACACCATCAAGCAGGACATTTCCCAAATAATCGCGGTAATGACCAAGAATCAGCTTTAATAAAGTGGATTTGCCGCTGCCGCTGCCGCCGACGATAGCATAGCTTTTCCCTTTTTCAAAGGTTACGTCCACATTCTGTAACACTTCTTTTTCTTCTTCATAGCAAAAGCTGACATTCTGGAATCGGATGCAGTTACGGAAATCTTCAACTTCAATGCCGGTTTCGGCCAATTCGCCCGATTCCACCGCATCTGAAATCCGTTCAATCAAACCGATGGCCGCACGGCGATTGCTGATTTGAGGCGCCAGAGTTCTCACCGGATTCAAAATAAAATTACCAAGCTGGATAAAAGCAATAACCTGACCAAGAGTCATCTGGCCGTTATAGGCCATAACAAATCCAACTGCGAATATCATAGTATTAACAAGGATGGAGGAAATGTCCGCAAATAAAACCACGGTATCATTAGTCACCCGTTTTCCCTGTTTCGTGGTTTCCAATTCAGAATTCTTTTTCTGAAAGATATCCAGTACTTCTTTTTCTGCCTTAAAGCTTTTAATCACAATAAATCCGGTCAGCAAATCTTTTACCTGGGCAACAAAGCCCATATTCTCTTCAGATGTCTCGTGTTCTTTTTCCACCAGCTTCTGTCCGTATTTCAAGGAAAGCAGCATACAGACTATGGATGTGAACAGTACGGGCAGGGCCAAACGCCAATCCAGAAACAGCATGGCGGCTGCTGCTCCGGCAAACATCATAACCGACACAATCATGTCCAGGGTTCCTGATAAGTAGTTGGTTTCAATGGAATTTAAGTCATTGGAAAATGCCGATATAAATTTGGCGCTTGTGCCATTCCCAAATTGTGAAATGGATTTTTCCAGCATCTTCCGGAAGACATAATCCTTAAACTGGGACAACGCCCTGCGCATATAAGCGTTTCGGTAATTGCGCTGCAGCAGGCTGAATGCGCCATAAGAGACCAGAAAGACCGCAAACATTTTAACGCCGTCAATTATCATATCCATTTGTTTAAATTCCACCGCTTCAATCAAAACCTGCATCATAAAGGCCAATACCACCTGCATAACGGTAAGGAGGATAAAGGCAAACATCGTAATGTAAAAGTTCAGCTTATTGTTTAACATAAATTGCTTTTCACATTCAGTCTTCGTTCTTTTCATAAATTGCTCCTGTCTGCCCGCTAAAACAGGCTGCTTATTTAAAGATATCCGGCTAGATATAATGGATTTCCAGACTTCCGAAGGAGACATCACCATTCACCAAAAGTCTGACATCACCTTGGGGGTTACATTTCCCATGCTCTTTGATGCCGCCGAAAGCACTTTCCACATTCAGCGATACATTCCAGTCTCTTGGAATATAAAGTTCGACCATTCCAAAGGAAGCATCCACATTGATAACCGCCTGTTTATCCATCAGTACCGCATTATCCAGATAAACGGTAAGACTGCCGAACGAACTTTCTATCTGCATAGCTTTTAGCTGTTTACTGTTGATATACTTAATTTCTGTGGTGAAGCTTGATCCGCAACGAATATTTTCGCCTCCGTCCTCACCAATAATTTCTTTATAATCACTCTTGCTCCAATCCGAAATGAATATTCCGTTCTTCCAATTATGTTTCCCTTTCCCGGGAAACAGGATATAAAGCCCGATCGTACCAAGCAGCGCGGCTCCCAGCAGCGTCCAGGGAACCAATGCTTCTATTCCCATGGTTTTGCCATGCAGAATTCCAAGAAATGCAATCGAAAATAAAATCTGTTCCCAGCGTCTTTTCAGACAGCCATCCACCAGGATCCCTAAAAGCGCAATGGAAAATAATATGGTCCAAAATCCGATTTCTCCCAGCAAGCCCATACTTCCCACAATTAACGCCACTGCACCAAGCACAAACATAATACCCCAAAATATCTTTTTACCTGTCCTCATATTCTTCTCCTCTTTTCATTTAGTCTTTCAATCAATGCCTTATAGTAACTGCGTGAAACATAAACCTTTTTATTGCAATCCATAAATTCCACCAAACTGGAAGCTGTAAGGTTTCTGGTAATGGAATAGACAACATTCATATTGACAATGGTGGATTTGGATATCCGCATAAAGTAACCGGGCAGCATTTCCTCCAATTCATAAAGCTTATACTCCGTTTCAAACAGCCGGTCTTTGGTATGGGCCTGAACGTTTTTACCGGCGGTTTCAAAAAAATAAATTTTATCCACGGAAAAATAAAACTCCGTATCTCCCTGTTTTAACACAATGCACTTGTCACCGGAGCTGTTTTCCATAATAAGTGACTGCAGTTTTACTATGGGCTCTCCCATCTGCCGACAACGGATAATGATTTCCTCTTCCTGCAGACAGGGATCGATTTCAATTTTTACTTTCATTGATTTACCTTCTCAATTTATTTGTGCATATGTAACTCATTTGGTTATCATTATTATAACCATTCCACCGAAAGAGTAAATAGCATTCAGACAAGGGGTTAAAAAGAACAGGTAAGTGGTAAAAAAACAGCCGCGAAGCTTTGACGCCTGCAGCATTATTTCTTTACACAATTCCCTATAATTCAAAATCCGCACATCCTAAGCATTTATACTTAAGATGTGCGGATTTCATGCTTTCGCATTACTTACGGATAACGGTCTGCTTACATCATACCGCCCATTCCGCCGCCTGCCGGCATAGCAGGGGTATCTTCCTTGATAGTGGCTACCACGGATTCGGTGGTAAGTAATGTACTTGCCACGCTGGTAGCATTCTGCAGCGCACTTCTGGTTACCTTTACCGGATCCAGAATGCCTGCTTTAATCATGTCCACATATTCTTCTTTCAGCGCGTCATAACCAACGCCAACTTCTGCTTCTTTAACCTTACTGACAATTACACTGCCTTCCAGTCCGGCATTGGCAACAATGTGATACAAGGGAGATTCCAGTGCTTTCAGAACAATCTGAGCCCCGGTCTTCTCATCCCCTTCCATTGTTTCGGCCAATTCGGCAACATCCTTGGATGCATGAACATACGCAGATCCGCCGCCGCAAATAATACCTTCTTCCACTGCCGCCTTTGTTGCCGCAAGAGCATCTTCCATCCGCAGCTTAGCCTCTTTCATTTCTGTCTCCGTAGCGGCACCAACACGGATAACCGCAACACCGCCGGCCAGCTTAGCCAGTCTTTCCTGTAACTTCTCTTTATCAAACTCGGAGGTAGTCTCCTCAACCTGCGCTTTAATCTGGCTGATTCTGCTTTCAATTGCCGCTTTATCACCTTCGCCGTCCACGATTATGGTGTTTTCTTTCTGAACCTTAACAGATTTTGCCCGACCCAGCATATCCATCGTGGTATCTTTTAATTCATACCCCAATTCGGAACTGATTACCGTACCGCCGGTAAGAATGGCGATATCTTCCAGCATGGCTTTTCTTCTGTCACCATACCCGGGTGCCTTAACCGCTACAACATTGAACGTTCCGCGCAGCTTATTGACAATCAGAGTGGTCAGCGCTTCTCCTTCCACATCTTCCGCAATAATCAGCAGCTTCGCGCCGGATTGAACAACTTGCTCCAATAAAGGAAGGATTTCCTGAATGTTGGAAATCTTTTTATCAGTGATTAGAATATAAGGACTATCCAAATTTGCTTCCATCTTATCCATATCGGTTGCCATGTACGCAGAGATATAACCGCGGTCAAACTGCATACCTTCCACAAGATCCAGTTCCGTAAGCATGGTCTTGGATTCCTCAATGGTAATAACACCATCGCCGGAAACCTTCTCCATTGCGTCCGCCACCAGTTCGCCCACTTCATCGTCACCTGCGGAAATAGCGGCGACTCTGGCAATCTGGTCTTTTCCGTCTATCTTCTGACTCATCTTCACGATAGCATCCACTGCGCATTCGGTAGCTTTCTTCATCCCTTTTCTTAAGATAATGGGATTGGCTCCGGCGGCCAGGTTCTTTATTCCGGCATTGACCATTGCCTGTGCCAGAACAGTAGCGGTGGTAGTTCCGTCACCGGCCACATCATTCGTCTTGGTTGCCACTTCTTTGACAAGCTGTGCACCCATATTCTCAAAAGCGTCTTCCAGTTCGATTTCCTTGGCAATCGTTACACCATCGTTGGTAATCAGGGGTGAACCAAAGGATTTATCCAGTACTACGTTTCTTCCTTTCGGTCCTAATGTTACTCTCACGGTATCCGTCAGCTGATTGACACCGGATTCTAATGCTGCACGGGCTTCCGCTCCGTATTTAATCTCTTTAGCCATATTAACGCCTCCTAGTATTTGTTTTCCGTATTACGGATAGTTGGTTACTGAATCACAGCCAGAATATCATTCTGCTTCACAATGACATATTCTTCTTCCTCGATCTTAACTTCAGTTCCGGAATATTTGGAATAAATGACATTGTCACCAACCTTCACTTCCATCTTCACTTCTTTCCCATCCACAACTCCGCCGGGTCCTACCGCAATGACCTCCGCCTGTTGTGGTTTCTCCTTATTCTGCCCGGGAATCACGATTCCGGACTTGGTTGTTTCTTCGGCTACCAATTGTTTCAATACTACTCTGTCACCTAAAGGCACTAATTTCATACTGATTCCTCCTTATATCATCACTTAATATTCAGATTTTATTAGCACTCATTTTGAACGAGTGCTAATTTCTAAAACATATATTAGTTTTATATGCAATTCTTTGCAAACGCATCCAGAGCCAACCAGATGTCGTTTTCTCTCTTTTTCTTACATTTTCTTTGTTTTGCTTTCTTTATCTCATTTTCATATGCAAAATATAATTTAATATTTATTTTAGATTCACTTCTTAGATTCTCTTCCTCTCTTTCTGTGGCCAAAGTAACCGAAAATCCAGAAAAAGCCCATCAGCGCCACAAAAACATACCCCAGGATTACATCCTGATAGAATACACTCCACTCATTATATTTTGTCATATAATTAGCATATTCTACAAATGCCGTGCCAAGTGAAGTATAGCCGCCCATGCTTTCATTCAGGCCCTGGTAATACCACCAGACCTGAGCCAGATAAGTGGCCGGGGCAATAGTCACCAATCCCAGAATAAGACTGATTACTTTACCCAAAAGATCTTCTTTTTTTGACAAAATTTTATAACCCATATCCGCAAATACAAAAATCAGGATACCGACCCAGCCGGATATATAGCCCATGACCTCAATGACCGTAAACACGATACCGCCTAAAAGCGCTCCGATAAGCGCCCCGATAATTCCCAGACCCACATTGGTTGTAGGGGGAATTATGTCAGGGCCGTTCTGGTAGGTTCTCGTACCGGAAGTCTGCATCGCATTCTTGTCATAAAGACCGAAGCCGCCGAGGGCAATCAGTGCCACGGCAATCAAAATCAGGTATATTCCCAGGTTGGAAGTTTCATATGAACTGTTCTTCTGTCCAATCTGCAGATAATAATAGCCGAACCAGTCATAGAAATTGCTTTCATCAATCAGCCCCGGTTCAATATATTCAAAGCCTTCAATCACCAAATCAATCAATTCCTGATCAAAGGGCTGGGCATAACCGGTAACCGTCATTTCCTCCGGCTCATTTTCATAGCTATCACTGTATAGCCAGTCAATATAAGGCTGATATAAGGGAAGCTCCCCGTCGTGAACACAGATTACCGCCGGATTCCAATCCTTGTCAAAGGTAATATAAAACTGAACTTTGTCAATCGCTTCGTAATATGCCACTGATTCTGTCATATATTGAATCAGAGCATAGGAGTACTCATCGGTATCCGTGGCAAAATAAACATCCACCGGATCCGCTGTTTCGAAAACCTGGGCAGACTCCGCCATAAACATACTGAAAAAGCCCATCACAAGCAGCACCGCGCCAATTATCAGGAAAATAACCGGCAGCACTTTATTTTTTTTCTTAGGTACCGGCTGGCCTGAGGGCTGCCCATATGAGCCATAAGACTGGGACGTTCCCTGTTCATATGAATTCTCCTGCCCGTAATTATAAGAACTCCCTTGGTCGGAACCGGAAGAATCCTGGTTAGACTGATAATCATTGTCCATAACTTATTTCTCCTCTTAACACTTAATTTCCAAATATCCCAATAGCTTGCTTAAATCATACTCATCAAAAACCCCTAAATTGGAATCATAATACTTACCGTCAAAATGAATCAGATAGTGACAGAAGCGCCCCATTCTCTCCATCATGATGCAGCATTTTGGCAGCGTAATATCCCGTCCTTTTGTATATATAATAATATCACTGTGATCAATGCCATAATAATTCAGAGCGGAAATCATCCTGCCCATGGTGGCCTCCCAAACCCCGCACCCCATAACCTGATTGACATCTTCGATAGTAATGCCCGCCAGCATAGCCACACATGCCTGTCCGCACAAACCATCTTCCTGCTGGATGATTACATTTACATTGTCAATTTTACGAACCGGGTTTTCCGGACTGTAAGGGCTGTCCTGATCCATTTTAATCAAAGAACCGGTAATATGCAGCAGAATCTTATGCGGGACTTCAAGATCCACCTTTACCGCGTCCTCATTATAAATATGAATCTCATAATTCCCTTTTTCTTTTGGCAGCATTTCACAGTCAATGACGCTATTATCCAAAACCATCTCCGCCCGGATAACATCACGCTGCCTGCATACCTCCCAAACATTAAACGGAATCTGAATCATGTACCCTTTTTCTTTATTATTAATTTTTGCTTCAAAAAAGTATCTCATAACTTACCCTCCAACATCATATTTGTAACTAATCAGTACTTTTACGTTACGCTCCATCTGATTAGTTGCCATATTTTCGTGCATGTTAATGAGATTGTAGCAAATTCTACTATTAAAGAAAACAGTTTTGCCGCAAGTACTGAAAAAAAAACATGCTGACAAAAAAGTATCAAACTTTTAAGAATTTATTACGCTTTTTTGATCTGTGACGGCGATACTCCATACCGCTTTTTAAACAGCTTGCTGAAATGATAAGCATCATCATACCCGACACTCGCCGCCACTTCCTGGATACTTCCGCCCCAACCGTTCTCCAGTACTTCCCTGGCCTTTTCCAGTCGGATATTGATTAAATGACGGATGGGTGTATCACCAGTCTCGCTTTTAAAAATTTTGGAAATATAAAAAGGGCTTAAATACATGTTCTCGGCAATCTGATCCAGCGATACCTTCTCATTATAATGGTCTTCAAAATAATTGACAATTTGCTCCACCACATACTTCTTGTTAACCGATTCGAAGGCATAACCGGCATTATTTTTCACCGGTTCGGCCTGTTCCCGGATAACCAGCAAAAGCATCTGCATCAGGTAAGATTTCAACATAAAATATCTTCCCGGGCGGCAAACCGCGTTCTCCGCCTCCATGGCGGAACAAATCTTAAACAGCTTCTGCCTGAGCTCCCCGGTTGTATGAAGAATATGTTCTCCTTCCGGCAGCGGCAGATGATTATAAGGAAGACCCTTTAGCTGAATATCGGAAAACCCCACAAAAAATTCCGTGGTCGCAACTTCCCTGTCCGGAACGAAAAGCGCCTGGTGCATTACCCCCGGATTAATGATGATCAAATCCCCTTCCGACACATCAAAAACAAAATCCCCGATCCGATACCGTCCGGAACCGGACAATACAAATGCCATTTCCAGGAAGTCATGGCTGTGGCAGCTATCCTCATCTTTACTCCTGGTCCCCTTCCAGGTAAAAAGAAAGGTTGGATTTAATTCTTCAACAAACATCTTTACCCCAGTTCTTTCTGTCGCTTCTGCTAAACAATGACGCTTCTCTTCTATTCTAATTGGTATTCCCCAAAATGTA
>Ga0153972_1000695_pt1 | contig 10945 bp, 8 predicted proteins | sample TSGA056MetaG_FD_104732 | JGI IMG/M metagenome (GOLD analysis project Ga0153972, IMG submission 104732) | Attine ant fungus gardens microbial communities from Georgia, USA - TSGA056 MetaG | ecosystem: Host-associated > Fungi > Mycelium > Unclassified | place: USA: Georgia, George L Smith State...
ATCGCCCCGCCGATAAGCGAGTAAAGGTTTTTTGGAATAGCCGCACTGAGTTAATACACCTTGTTTATCCAACAGCAGACCTGGGGTTGTGATTTCTTTTTGTGGTTTCATTCAGCCGTCCTCTTATATGATTTATTTTATGATATGATTAATCATATCATAAAAATATACATTTATAAAGCGACAACCTAAAACCGCCCGGAATCTGCCATTCTCATGGCTTCCGGACGGTTTTTGTCTTTTTTATTGCAATTCATTATCCTATTTTTCTAACAATTGTGTGACACGGAATGGGTGAAAAGTTTATTCAAAGTCTATTACACGATTTGATTCAGCAGATTTCCATGCGGCCTCCATAACAGCTAAAACTCTTTTGACTTCTGGAATCTTAACTATAAATTCCTCTTCACCTTTCAGAGCTTTTGCATAATTTTCAAAATAATTCTTATATTCAGTATTTATCTTCGGAATATCTTCTGTCACTAGCAGCCCCTGCTCCGGTGTGCCAAAAGATCTTGTAGGACCCTCAGCACCCAAAGGTTTCGCACGATCTACATTTGTTAATAATTTTGTTGTTTTTACTATTTTACCTTCCGGCTCAAATCCATCTGCATACATACTTCCCTTATTTCCTCCCACAAACCAATGCCTTGTATACCAATTATCAGCATCTGACAGAAAGTAGGTTCCCAATTCAATTTCAACTGTCACCTTATTCTCAAAATGTAATATAATTTTAAAATAATCATCCACTTCTTCATTAATAATATTACGTATATCTGCATAGACTGTTTTTAATTTACTGTTAATCATCCATAATATCTGGTCAATCAAGTGAACACCCCAGTCGTACATCATGCCTCCTCCCTCTGATTTATATACATGCCAGTCATGCATATTACCATTATATCCATAGAGAGCACTTCGAATAGTATATATTTCCCCTATCAGCCCTTTATCGTAAACCTTTTTAACAGAACGGAAATCTTTATCATATCTGCGTTGTTGGTGTACAGTAAAATGCACTCTATTCGCTTCTACTGCCCGTATCATTTCATCTAACTCCTGCATATTCATAGCCACAGGCTTCTCGCAAATAATGTCCTTCCCTGATTTTGCCGCTTTACACACCATATCTTTATGTGTGTTATTGTTAGAGGCGACAACAACACACTCTACATTGCTATCTGCAATCAAATCATCCGCTTTTGTATAACGTCTAACGCCTTCTGATGCCAGCATAAGCTTTTCTTCTATCAAATCACAAACTGCTGTTATTTCAAAATCCTCAATCTCGCTTAACAATTTATAGTGGATAGAGCCTACAAAACCCAATCCAATAATACCTACCTTTATTTTCATTTAATGCACATTCCTTTCAATTCGCTCAGGCATTCCGTAAGGCCTACAAATCCTAATTTCATATAACTGCGCCTTCTACTCTTTCACGCCACCTAATGCAATACCTTTTATAAAATAATTTTGAAAAAACGGGTATAAAGCTATAATTGGTAAAACACCGATTACAGCCATTGCCATACGTATCCCGGTCCCCGGCATATCACTTACAACAGTGACCGACGTACTAAGTGATGCCAACGCCTGAATATTTTTCAATATATTGTTCAATAGCTGCTGCAAGCTATATAACTTGCTATCCGTAATATAATATAGACCATTCTGCCAATCATTCCAATAGCCTAAAGCAATCATCAATCCAACTGTCGCCATGATAGGTCTTGAAAGAGGCATAACGATTGTTTGATAGATTTTTATCTCCCCTGCTCCGTCAATTTTGGCAGCTTCTATAAATGCAGGATGTATATTTTGGGAAAAATTAGTTCTCAGTAACATAATGATAAACCCATTCATCAATAATGTGGGAAATATCAACGCAGCTATTGTATTTTTAACATTAAATATCTGTGTCCACATGATATAGTTAGGTACCAACCCCCCATTAAACAGCATTGTAAAAAACACAAAAAAAGATATGATTTTTCTCCTGGGATAATCCTTCCTAGATAACGGCCAAGCCAGCATAGGTGCAATCAACAAGCTTAAAGCCGTCCCTACGACTGTTACAAAAAGTGTAGTTCCGTAGGAGCGCAGAATGCTGCTTCTGTTTGTAACAAACAAGTATTCATAGGCATAGGTGCTAAAAATTCTGGGAAAGAAAGAATATCCATCCACCAGCAGCGCTTTTTCATCTGTTATAGAGGACATAAACAGCAGGATAAATGGTAATATTGCAGCCAATGATAAAAATATCATAACCACATTGCATATTATCTGAAATGTGATCTCACTTTTTCCCTTCACACTTGATTCCATATATATTCCTCTCTTTCTTAAAACATCGCATTTTCTTTGTCAAATTTACGAACAATGCCGTTTGCAACTATAACTATAATAAAGCCAACTATAGACTGGTAGGCACTTGCTGCTGAAGCCATAGAAATGTTGTTAATCTGCAGTAAACTTCGATAAACATATGTATCAATTGTTTGAGTTACCGCATAGAGAGTTCCGGAATCCATCGGAACCTGATAGAATAATCCAAAATCCGAATAAAAAATACGTCCCACACTCATTAAAGTAAGTGTTACTATTGTAGGCTTAAGTAATGGGATAGTAATATGTATAATCTGCTTCAATCGGCTCGCACCGTCTACATATGCCGCCTCATAAAGAGTTCTGTCAATTCCCACAATTGCCGACAGATAAATGATCGAGTTATAACCGAGACCCTTCCACGTATTAACAATAATCAGGATAAATGGCCAGAATATTTTTGTATTATAAAAGTTAATCTCGTTTCCTTCTCCCAAAATGCTCTTATTAATCAATCCTGCTTCATTACTTAAAAAAGCATAAACAATATAGGCTATAATAATTATCGATATCAACTGCGGCAGCAAAATACTTGTTTGATAAAGCTTCTTAAGCTTCTTCGAAAAAACTTCACTGAGAAAAATCCCAACTGTAATTCCAAGTACAGTTCCCAATATTATAAAAACAACATTATAGAGAATTGTATTTCGCGTTATGATAAAAGCATCCTTTGTCGTAAATAGATATTTAAAATTATCCAGCCCAACCCAATCACTGCCCAACAAACCTTTTGTAAAATCTATCTTCTTAAAAGCTAAAAACAAGCCGGTCAAGGGAAAATAATTATTAATCAAAAAATAAATACACCCGGGAAGAACCATAAAATCCAAAATGGTGATTATTTTATTTACATATAAAATGTGTAATGTCCTTATAACTAGCAGAACTCCCTGGATTATAGAAATAGTAATTCCATACATAGATTCAACTTTTTTAGCTGGATCCAACATGTTTTCAAGCTGCATATTAAATATGATTATGCAACCAATCTGTACCATTCCTGTGATAAGAAGCAAAACGCATCCTGTTCTCAATCTTTTAAATTTAGGAAATACAACAGCTATCAATATGGTCAAAAACAAGGCGATAATTACAGCAATGATAAGCCACGATGGTGTTACCTGTATGCTTCCTTGTTGAATGGTTGTTCCCGTAATAAATTTTAATCCGTTGAGCGTATATTTCGTCTTTTTGTAAGTATAGCTGGCAATAGGCAAGAACAGCAAACACAGTATAGAGATAATTGAAAGAGCAATTACATCTATCAATAATTTTTCCGGTACGGACAGTAACGACTTACCCTTCGATGTTCCCAATTTAAATCCCCTTTCTCTATAGAGAAAATCTGCCTGTTCAGATTTTAATATCCAGACAGGCAGTTTTTTTAATTTGTGTTACTGCTGTGCTTTCCACTCGTCGAATTGCCTTTGATATTCGTCGATCACTTTACTTGCTCCCGCTGTCTCTAATTTTTCTAAAAATTCTTCATAAACCCCCATGCCGGATGCTCCGCATTCAAGACCGGGGCGATACTCTTGGATTACATTATTTACAGCAGTTAATTCATTGGTAAGCGTCGAAGTATCCATTGAAAATCCAAGAAATTCCGATTTACCGCCGCTCTCCATTTCTGCCATTGCCTGATCTCTGAAATCTGCACTTTGCCCTTCCCATGGTTTAACAAGAAATTGATTCCCAAACAAAAAGTCTGATGAATGGTATTCGCAACTCGAGACATCTTGTCCCTCTATGTAAGTTGCAACGCCATCAACTACCTGATAATGCAGATCCTCTACCCCCCACGATAAAAGATTGGCAATTCTCTCATCTGTATACATTAAATTAAGGAATTTTACAGCTGCCTCTGGTTCAGTTGCAGATGTTGGTACCGCCCATGTGAATTTTGTGCAGCTTAACGTATCAATCGGCATCGTAATAACTTTCACACATGTCATGTCATAGCCACATGCTGCGGCTTTTGCTGTCTCAACGCCAATTTCACTATTCTGGATAAAAGAAAAGGTTGCGTTATTTTTAACCAACGTTTCACCACTGTCTTCTGTTGTCATAGAATCTTTATAGACATATCCTTTTTCATACCATTCTGTTACTTTTTCAAGCATCGCTTTATATTCTTCAGACGCATAATGGTTATACATTTCTGTTGTTCCATAATCCATGGCTACCAAACGAAGGGTATCCCCATGCGTTTCATAAACCTCACAATCCGCAAAATCTCCAAGTAAATTTGTCCCTGCCAATTGCAACGTCACACCATTAATGGAACCAGCCATAGGGGCCATGGAATAATTATTCTTGATCACTTCCAAAATCTCTTCATACTCATCAAATGAAGTCATGCTTTGAGCTTTTTCTAAAAGCCCCTGCTCTTCAAGCATATCTGTCCTCATACAAATATAGACGCTAGTAACTAATGACCTCCATGTAGTAACTGCATAAGTTTCTCCATTTATCGTTGTTGCATTTAACACATCCTGACCTACAGTATTGATAATTCCCGAGCCATACTCATCAAGTAAATCCGTAATCGGATATAATTGATTCAATGCTGTCATAGAGGCAAATGATGAGGCCCCTTCCGGAAATGTAACCATCAAATCCGTTTTTTCATTACCTGCCAGTCTCAAGGAAACTTGTTGGTCATAGCTGCCTGCTTCAACCATTTCAAGATTTACATGAGTATTAATCTCTGTCTCTGTTATTTCATTAATTGCATCTTCTACATCCTGAAGACCTGTCGTTGCATTTCCCATAGAAATATACATTACATTAATTTCTGCCATATCTTCATCATCTAAGCTCCCATCGTCTGGTTTCTCTGTTCCCACACTATCACCAACAGAATTTGAAGCCGGCTCTTCACTATTACCGCACCCTGATATCATAGATAATCCCATACACACAACCAATAATAACGCTAAATACCTTCCCTTTACCATTTGGCAAACCCTCCTAAAATTTTTTTAATATTCTATTTACCATTGTTACAAAACGCTTTAGTTGAATCCTCGGATCTTCCTCAAAGCTATGCCCCTCAAATTCACACGCAATATAACCTTCATAGCCAAACTCTACCATCATCTTCAATAATTCTTCATATGGAATTGTGGGATCACTACATTCCTCCGTAAGATAATGAAATTTGCCATGAATGTATGGTGCGTACGGCAAAAGCTTTCTAAAATCATCTACTTTGGCGGGTGCATTAAAACGGTGTTTGATATCATGCACAGACTTAATTTCATCATCAGAATAATCTCCCCCAGCTATAATTTCTTCTGCTGATAATCCCTCATTGTGGTCATTTATAATTTGTTTTAATTTTTCATGGCGACACCCGCCCGCAATATAGCTATCAATTGCCAGTTTATGGGGTGTATATTGAAAAATGCTAAAGTCCGGAACAACACCCAGATATCCTTCTGTCTCCGGCTCTGCCATAATATCCAAGTATTCTTTCCATACAGGGACATCTGGGTGATGCGGAGAATGCATCTCAATGGTTAATTTTATATCCAATTCTTTACAGAATGGCAGCATTTTACGGAAAATCTCAGGAGTAATTGCATGCTGTGTACGTACTATTTCTGCACCCACCTTTTTCGCATATATTAAATCATTCCTGGTATATTGAACAATTTCTTCTGTTGTCAAATCTCTATCTGACCGAATTCCCATATCTACATAAGCACTCCATGTGACAAGTTTGAGCTGATGTTTTGTAATCTGTTCTTTACAGTATTCAAGCCATTCATCAGATGGATTGGGATATTCCGGAACCATCTGAGCAGCCACAATCTCAACCCCTTCAAACCCCATGTCATGAGTTGCTTTTAAGCAATCTTCAAAACTCATTTTGCGACTTACATATAAAGGGGTAAGACTGAATAATGATATCCCTATTTTGATTTTGCTTTCCATCTATACCACCTCCAATTCTTTCGTACAGACACTATCTTCCACCATATAGTTACCAAAATAACCTGTGTAAGGTATACGATGGCGAAGAAAAACATCTACAAGGTGTTTAGACTCAAGTTCAAGACCACTCCCATATACCCGCACTCGTGCATAATCTGTAGTAAACCAATACTCCCTGAATAATTCAGGCAGTTCATCAATTAACACCTCTTTGCCATTAATGTAGAAACCAATTTGTCCGTTATCAATTAGTTTACCATCAACTTTAACTGTTATTTTTTCAATACAACTTAAAAATGTTCCTCTGTAAGATGGATATTGGATCTTAAACTCATAACCAACCTCCTGATTGCCCGCCTTAATATTTGTAATCGTTTCATCACATACTAAAAGTTGGTTAAATGATTCAAATGCCATAATACTTCCTCCCTCTATTATTATGATAGCTTTACCTCATTACCTGTTTCTGAAGCCAAATAAATCGCCTCTAATATCTGGGTTACCTTATAGGCCTGCTCAGGCTTAACTAGTGGTTCCAAATCGTATATAATTGCATTAAGCCATTGATTTGCTTCTAAAACTCCAGGATTAGGGATTCCACCTTCAAAATAGGCAACTCCACCGCTTTGGGTTAAGCTTTCTTCCATTAGCATTCCGTTTTTACCTCTATTATAAATCAACTCATCTTGTCCATAACTCATTCCCGAACGAATCTCTGCTCCGGCTTTTGTACCACATAACGTGGTAGACGCTTCCTTTGACTCAAGCATATTAATGGCCCATGATGCTTCTAAATAAATCGTTGCTCCATTTTTCATCTTGATAAAACCCATAGCAGAATCTTCCACTTCATAACTATCCGGATTCCACGGTCCAAACATATTTCCATCTACAGCATGTGCTAAATGTCCTAATTCATGATAAACAGAACCAGATACACTGACCGGTTCGTAATTATCCATCATCCATAAAGTGATATCCAACGCATGGGTTCCAATATCAATCAATGGTCCGCCGCCCTGAAGAGCCTTGTTCGGGAACACTCCCCATGTGGGTACCGCTCTCCGCCTGATTGCATGTGCTTTTGCATAATATATTTTCCCCAATTCATTATCTTTGCAAGATTTATACAGCGCCTGAACTTCCGGTCTGAAACGATTTTGATATCCGATTGTAAATTTTTTACCTGATCTTCTCCATGCTTCAATCATATTTCCTGCATCTACAGATGTATGTGCCATTGGTTTTTCACATAAAACATGTTTTCCAGCTTCAAAAGCAGCAATCGTAATTGAAGCATGTACAACATTAGGAGTCAATACATGTACTATATCCACATCAGCCTTATCCAATAATTCCTTATGATTCGCATATATGCCTGCACTTTTAGTACCATATTTTTTTGCTGCCTTTACAGCCCTTTCCTCCACGATATCACAAAATGCTGTTAATTCACACTTGTCTGCACAAGCAGTCAATGAGGGTAAATGTTTCTGATTCGCAATTCCACCGCAACCTATAATCCCCACCTTTACTTTATTCATCTTATCCTCCAGTTCATGATTTTTATATAAATCTATTATATCTGGTATTAATTATTCAATCTTTACATTTTTAGCTGTAATTCCAAACATTATATAGCCATTTTACCAATTCAAAAAATTCTAGGACATAAATCTATACATATGTTTATGTCCTAGAATTGTAATTTAATCAATCGATTACTGCTTTAGCAGTATATATACATTCCGTATTTCATTTGGTTCTAAGTTAACCTCAAATTCCAGCATGTGATTATTCACCAGATATTTTTTCATAGCTCGCTGCGGTGTTGTGATCCTCTTAAGATATTCTATTTCCTCAATATCCAAATCCGATTCCTTGTCCATTCTTGCCCATTCATCCTGTATACTTCCAGTATTCTGGTTGATATACGAAGTTTTTACCATATAAATCCCATTCTCCAGATTCTTCATTTTAAATCTTATTTTAAGTTGATGATTATCTTCAAACATTGAAGATATTTCTTCATACCTTATCTCATCCTCTGGGGTAAGATAAAAATTATAATTCAATTTCTTATAATTGTGGCAGACCATTCGCCACATATGATGCCCACTTGCAGTAATTATGTGATTTTCTCCCTTATCCAACAAAAACTTCTGCAGTAAGTTCAGCATCTCTATTGCATAAAATGAAGGTTTTGGTATCCCCTGCTTTGTCAGGAGACCCGGCCCGCCGAATAGGAACTCATTTGTATCATTGAAGTCAGAGAATATATCGGATCCAATCCAATATCCCAAAACATCTGTTTGGTCAATACATTCCATTATCGTCTTCATTAAATATGCACCTTTACCATAATGATCATTAAAAGCATTTCGACTAGATAAAGCTAAATTAAATTCAGTCACATGTAATTCCGGCACGGAAAAAGCAATCTCATTCAGCAGTTCCTTTACCCTTTTAATAGCATTTAATACAAAATGGTCATCTGTAACCATTTTTACTGTTTTGCAACTCTGTTCTATGTCACCTATATATGGATAAATATTTAATGAAAGGAAGTTTGGCTGTTCCTCCATTTCTGCCCATTTTCTTAGTATGTCATTCAATTTTTTTAATTTGCCTGCCGCTCCTAATCCAGCACCACCTATATGAACAGAAGGTAAATATTTCCTTATTGTGCCTGCTATCAAGCTGAAAGTCTTCAAATAACTATCTATCTGTTGCTCTGTAAACGCATAATTATTATACTCCAATTCCAGATACTTCTCCTCACTCTCCAACCACACTTCAAAATACCATGTTTCTATCTCTTCCGCTCCAAAACGATTAATCAGATGCCTTGTCAGGGCAGAAAAGAAATCGCACATTTTTTCATCATCTGCAAAACGCTCTTTCTGTTCATCTGCCTTTAGTGCCACATGTACATTTTTCAAGATTCTTATAGGTTTAAATCCCAGTTCTATATAGGGCTTAATCTGATTTGCGACCAAGAATTCCAGAATATAGTCTAGCTTTCCAAAATTATATTTCCCATTGTCAGCATGAATGTTAATCAGCATCTCTTTAGAATATATATCCCAAAATCGTACGTATTTATAATTAAGCTTTCTTTTCAAGTAAAGCAAATGCTCTTGAAAATTGGACATAAGCAAATCTGCTGCGGCTCCAATATTAATTAATTCACACCAATTATTATTCAATAATTTATCAGATTTAAAGTTCGCATCAACAGCTATATCCTGAGCATACTTATCTCCAGCAGGATATTTTGCAGAGACACCCTCAAAATACGCCTCCATTTTTTCTTTTACAAGTTTTTGCTTCTGAATCTGTTTCTCTATGTCAATCTCGTTCTTATGGTATAACCTCTGGCGAAAGAGAGAAGGCGTTGTGTTGTAGCGCTCCTTAAATGCCCTGTTAAATGTTGTAACGTTGGCAAATCCATTTTCCATCGCAATCTTTATAATTGGAAGGTTGGTATAAGTTAAATCAGAAACTGCCTGATTAAGCCTCTCTGTATTTAAAAGCCTGGTAAAGCTAACCCCAAATTGTTTTTTAATATATTTAGACAGATATGCATCAGAAAGGTATAGCTTGTTAGCCAAATCATTTAAGCCGATATCACGGTTATAATTTAGACGGATATAATGACTAATCTCATTAATACGGTCATCATGCCGATGCTTAATAAACTCAAGTCCCATATCTTTTTTTATTACTAAAAACTGATTTGTCAACATATTTAGAAATTGGTAATAAAGACTATTTAAAAGTATCTTGTTACTGGGAAGTCCGTAAATTGACTGATTGAATATATTTTGTATAATGGCTTTAATTTTTTTATAATCATTTCCCTTATCAATAACAGAATTGCACTCAAATAATATATATTCCTGTTCAAGCAATGCACTCAGTTTTGCATATGATATGGTCAAACAAGCAACAAAAGCATCATCTATATCAATGAAGTAATGCTCCTTGTCTGTATTAATAACAACCAAATCGTCTTTTCCCATTAAAAACACTTCTTCTTCAATAAAAGTCTCAAGTTTTCCACTCAAAACATAAATCAATTCAATATCTTGATGAAAATGTTTATCAGATTTAGCTTCAAGCATAAATTCCAATGTTATAATAGAACTTGTATTTTTATGATTTTTTTCCATATGCATCCCCTTCATAGCATTACTTATCTTAACTATCAATTCCTCGATGATTTGGATTAAATTTGCTTTTTTCAGTTTAACTCAAATCTGACTCTTTTTCTACTCTTTTTTTACATGACCATTACTTTCCATATTTTACGCCTGCTAAAATTATTATGACTATTCTATCATGTGTTTTCTAACTCACCAACTATTTTATTCTTAATCACAGACTATATGAATCATTAAATTTATGATAAAATATATTGACAAATATTAATATAAAAGTGATAGAAATCGATATGTGCGATACGTAATAGCAAATGTACAAGATAATCGTAAGCTTACGAGGAAAGTGGTATATATTTATGAAAATAACGGCAGATAATTTTATTGGACAGCTGAGGGTTCATAATGAGAAGGCACTAGTGTATGTGGTTGAGGAGTATGGCGGA
>Ga0153972_1000696_pt1 | contig 10943 bp, 11 predicted proteins | sample TSGA056MetaG_FD_104732 | JGI IMG/M metagenome (GOLD analysis project Ga0153972, IMG submission 104732) | Attine ant fungus gardens microbial communities from Georgia, USA - TSGA056 MetaG | ecosystem: Host-associated > Fungi > Mycelium > Unclassified | place: USA: Georgia, George L Smith State...
AAATATAACCGGATACATTTCATCGTCCTGGATTCCGTCGGCTGCGGAGATGCCCCTGACGCGGTAAGGTATGGGGATCAGGGTGCGGATACGCTGGGACATATCGGGGAACAGACCGGACTGGTGCTCCCGAATCTGGAAAAAATGGGATTGGGCAGTATCAGCAGGATGCCCGCCATGCAAAAAATAATCCCGGATAAAGGATACTGTGCCCGTCTGCGGGAGGAATCAAGCGGTAAAGACACCATGACCGGGCACTGGGAATTAATGGGACTGCTTACCACTGAGGCTTTTCCCACCTTTCCCCGGGGTTTTTCCGAGGATTTGCTGACTCAGATCAGGCAGTATTCCGGCCGGGAGATTTTGTGCAATAAACCTTACAGTGGTACGGAAGTGATTGAGGATTATGGCCCCGAACAAATGAAAACGGGTGCGTTGATTGTGTATACCAGTGCGGATCCCGTATTGCAGATAGCGGCTCATGAGGGAATCATTCCATTACAGGAATTATATGACATCTGCATTTATGTCAGGAAGATTACCAAAGAGCCGCCATACAAAGTGGGGCGGATTATTGCCAGACCCTATGTCGGGGAACCCGGGAACTTTCAGCGAACTGCCAACCGGCATGATTATGCGCTTTCTCCCCATGGAAAAACAGTCTTGGATTCGCTTAAGGAGGCCGGCTATGATGTGATTGCCCTGGGAAAAATCAATGATATATTCAACGGTATGGGAATCACAAAAAAAGCCGGGACCAAAAGTAATGCTGATGGTATCGCTAAACTGTTGGAAACTTTAAAAAAGGATTTTACCGGACTCAGCTTTTTGAATCTGGTAGATTTTGATGCCGTATACGGACACCGGCGGGATGTGCAGGGCTATGCCGAAGCCCTGAAGGGCTTTGACGCCCGGCTGCCGGAAATTATCCGGGGACTAAGGGACGACGACCTATTAATAATTACGGCGGATCATGGCAATGACCCCGCTTATACGGGAACAGACCATACCAGGGAATTGGTGCCGCTGCTTATCTATTCTCCCAAAATGGAGCGGGGCGGACTTCTGCCGGATGGCGTTTTCCGTGACGCGGGAGCAATTGTGGCCCGGAATTTTGACGTTTATTTAGAATATCAGGGAGGACTTATATATGAGTGACTTAACACCCACACCCCATAATGAGGCAAAGTATGGAGAAATAGCTGATTTGGTTCTTATGTCCGGAGATCCCCTCAGGGCAGAATTTATTGCGGGAAACTGGCTTAGCGATGTAAAAGAATATAATCATGTCCGGGGTATGCTGGGTTATACCGGAAACTACCGGGGGGTAAGATTATCCGTCCAGGGCCATGGAATGGGAATACCATCCATTGGAATCTATACCTATGAGTTATTTCATTTTTATGGAGTAAACAAAATTATCCGGGTTGGATCCGCGGGCGGGATTTCACCCAGGATTAGACTGGGGGATATGGTAGTTGCCATGAATGTGTGTACCGACAGTGCCTACATGGACCAGTACCGGCTGCCGGGAGTCTATCTGCCGGGCTGCAGCTATGAGCTGCTTAACACCATAGCGGTAAAAGCAAAAGAACAGGGGAAAGAAATCCAGGTGGGGACAGTACTTGCCAGTGATATTTTTTACCGGAACAGTATGGAAGTCATGGAAAAATGGCGTGATGTGGGTATACTCGGTGTGGAAATGGAATCCCTTGCGCTGTATGCCAATGCGGTTATGGCCGGAAAGCAGGCTTTATGTATAACCACCGTTTCGGATTTACCTTTTACCGGTGAAGGCTTGACCGCCGGGGAGCGGCAGAAAGGATTTTCCGAAATGATTGAGCTGGCCCTGGCAACGATAATTTTTTAGTAAATTACTTGAATTGACACACGAAATATCGTATATTATTTTTAGGAGATGTTTTATTGTTGTTTATGGAGGATAAAAAATGACGAAAGCGGAAACTTTAAAAAGAGAGATCTTAAGACAATATCGTAGTGTGCGGCAATTTGCCCTGGAAATGAACATTCCTTACAGCACCCTGGTAACCGCCCTGGAAAGAGGTATTGAAGGCATGGCTTATGGCACGGTAATCAAAATGTGTGATAAATTAAGCTTGAATCCGGTGGATTTTACTTCTCTGGAGCGGGATGCTTCTCTTGGTGCTCAGCTTTTGGAGAACCGGGTGATGCAGTATTATGTGAAGTTAAACCAGGCCGGCCGGGATAAAGTTCTGGAGTTAATGGATGACTTTGTACAGATTGACAAGTACAAGGCAAAAGGAAAGAAAAAATAGTAGGTAAAAAAATGCATTATAATTATTTGGTGGTCGGCTGCGGACTTTTTGGCTCCGTGTTTGCATATGAAATGAAAAAAGCAGGAAAAACATGTTATTTGATTGATAAAAGGGATCATATCGGCGGGAATATTTACACCAGGGAAGAAGCGGGAATATCCATACATAAATATGGCGCCCATATTTTTCACACTTCTGATCGGGACATTTGGGATTATATCTGCCGGTTTGCCGAGTTTAATCATTATGTCAATTCACCCATCGCGATTTATGATGATGAGCTTTATAATCTGCCCTTTAACATGAATACCTTCAGTAAAATGTGGGGTATTAAAACCCCGGGGGAAGCAAAGGAAAAAATTGACTCGCAAATTGCCCGGCTGAATATCGGTGAGCCGGAGAATCTTGAAGAACAGGCTCTTTCCCTGGTAGGAAAAGATGTATATGAAAAATTGGTTAAGGGTTACACGGAAAAGCAGTGGGGCCGGCCATGTAAGGAACTGCCGGCTTTTATTATTAAGCGGCTGCCGCTGCGCTTTACGTTTGACAATAATTACTTCACCGATCCCTACCAAGGTATCCCCAAAGGAGGGTATACTCAGATTGCCGAGAAGCTGCTTGAGGGAATCCCGCGGGAGCTTTCGGTGACCTACCGGGATTTTATGGCGGTAACCGGAGACACCTTTGACAAGGTTCTGTATACCGGGACGATCGATGAATATTTTGATTACTGCCTGGGTGAGCTGCAATACCGCTCCCTCCGGTTTGTGGAAGAATATATTGCCGACTGTGATAATTATCAGGGAAATGCAGTGGTAAACTATACCGAGAGGGAAGTGCCTTATACCAGAATCATTGAACACAAGCATTTTGAATTTGGTACTCAGCCGGATACTATCATTACCAGGGAATATCCTGCTGCCTGGGAAAAGGGCGGTGAGCCGTACTACCCTTTAAATGATGACCGGAACAACGCTTTGTATGAAGAATATAAAAGGTTGGCGGGTAGAGAAAAGAATATTTTATTTGGTGGCCGGCTTGGTCAGTATAAGTACTATGATATGGATAAAGTGATAAAAGCGGCTTTGGTAATGGCCGGGGAAGAAATCGCTTAATTTCCGCTTGCCATTTTATAATAATATGATATAATATTCAAATAGTTTGAATATCAAATTATTGTATTATCGAAACAGTTCAGCCATACGCTATGCCGGCTCGATTCCGTTTCACCGCAGCTCGCTGCGGCTAAGCGCCGTATAGAAATATTTGCCCCATCCGTGCATAGTGAGCAAGCTGCCACGCACGGATTGATCAAATATTTCCGCATGGCTGAACAGTAACAAAATAGATAAAACAACAGGGAGAATGAAATGAACTGGAATGAAGCGGTCAAAGACTTGGAAAATAGACGGGGGAAGGCATTCCTGGGCGGCGGGCAGCTAAAAATCGACAAGCAGCACGCTCAGGGCAAGCTTACTGCCAGAGAGCGTCTTGAAATACTTTTTGATAAAGATACCTTCACGGAAGTGGATGGATTTATGGAATCTCGCATTGATGATTTTGAACTTGATAAAAAAAGGGTTCCGGGTGACGGTGTGGTCACTGGTTATGGTGAGATCGACGGCCGTCTGGTATTTGCGGCCAGCGAAGATTTCACTGTAATCGGCGGAACCCTTGGGGAATATCATTCCTTTAAGATTACCAGAATGCAGGATATGGCGATGGATATGAAAGTTCCGTTTATCTGTATCAATGACAGCGGCGGAGCGAGAATTGAGGAGGGGATATCGTCCCTCAGCGGTTATAGCGGCATCTTTCTGCGCCACACCAAGGCCTCCGGCATGATTCCCCAGATTGCGGTAATTTTGGGGCCATGCTCCGGCGGCGCTTGTTATGCACCGGCTATATGCGATTTTGTATTTATGGTAAAGGATATTTCCAAAATGTTTATTACCGGTCCCAATGTGGTGAAGACTGTTATTAATGAAGAGGTCAGTGTGGAAGAGCTGGGCGGTGCGGATGTCCATGCCAGAAAAAGCGGAGTTTCCCATTTTACCTTTAATACGGAAAAAGAGTGTCTCATGGGGGTGCGTAAGCTTTTGACTTATCTGCCCGGGAACTTTGAGGAAACGGCGCCGGTAATTCCTCCCGGGGACAAGGAAAATCTGCTGCTTGCGGCCAATAAAATGGTAAATAAGCTGCCGTTCCGCAAGAGCCAGCCGGGATCGGGAAGCGATAATTCCTGTGAAAAACTGAGAGATATTGTTCCTGATAATTCCCGTAAATCTTATAACGTAAAAGAGGTAATCCGGTGTATCGTGGACAACGGCAGCTTTTTTGAGGTACAAAAGCATTTTGCCACGAATGCAGTAGTGGGATTCGCCCGTATGAACGGTGAAAGCATCGGCGTCATTGCCAATCAGCCCAATCAGATGTACGGTTCCCTGGATTATAATGCATCTGATAAAATCGCCCGGTTCATCCGCTTTTGTGATTGTTTTAACCTTTCCCTGGTGACGCTGGTGGATGTTCCGGCCTTCCTGCCCGGGACGGCCCAGGAACACAGCGGGATTATCCGTCATGGCGCTAAGGTTCTTTATGCTTATTCAGAAGCAACCGTACCTAAAATTTCCCTGATTATGCGAAAGGCATATGGCGGCGCCTACATTGCCATGAACTCCAAGGAAATGGGAGCAGATATGGTATTTGCCTGGCCAATTGCCGAAATAGCCGTTATGGGAGCCGAAGGAGCGGTAAATATTGCTTTTAAACGAAAAATAAAAGCCGCATCTGATCCGGAATTGATGCGCAGCCAGTGTAAAAAAGAATATGAGGACAGATTCTTAAATCCTTATGTGGCCGCATCAAGAGGATATGTAAATGAGGTAATTAAGCCGGAGGAAAGCCGGGAGAAGATACTGAAAGCCCTCAGGGCCTTAAAGTCAAAGAAAACGGAAGCGCCAAGGAAGAAGCACGGGAATATTCCGTTATAATAAAGAAATCAAATGGAAGGGCGGTTATCAGCCGCCCTAAATGGTAATCATAAAATGCCTAAAATGCATTTAACCAAAATGCATAATTTCCAAAAAAATAATTGACGGTTATGTGGCGGATGTGTTATAGTTATCAAACGAGATAAGAAATGGGTCTTTTTTTTATGCATAATTTTATTTTAGAATTAATTGCATATAAGTATAAAAAAGATTATGTGACCGGCATATATTATTCGGATAATGGTTACAAAGCCGCTGCGGCGGCAGAATGGAGGAAATGATGCGTACAAGGATCACATTGGCATGTACGGAATGCAAGCAGCGGAATTACAACACCACTAAGGATAAGAAAACTCATCCTGACAGAATGGAGACAAAAAAATACTGCAGATTCTGTAAAACCCATACGATGCATAAGGAAACGAAATAATCCGTTCTGAAGGATAAGAATAACATTTAATTTTTTGATTTCGTCATAAGCGAAGGAATGAGAGGTAACTATGGGAGATTCCGCAGAAAAACCGGTACGTACCAGCTTTTTTACAGGCGTGAAGGCCGAATTTAAGAAAATATCCTGGCCGGACAGACAATCCCTGATCAAACAATCTATTGCGGTTGTGTTAGTATCAGTTGTTTTGGGACTTGTTATTGCCTTATTGGATTATGTCATTCTGCTTGGTGTGAATTTCTTAACATCAATTTAGAACGAGGGTGAATGTATGGCAGAGGCAAAATGGTATGTGGTACATACCTATTCCGGATATGAGAATAAAGTAAAAGCCAATATTGAGAAGACTATTGAGAACAATAAGCATCTGGCGGAACAGATTATGGAAGTAAGAGTTCCCATGCAGGATGTGGTTGAAATGAAGAACGGCGTCAGGAAAACGGTTCAAAAGAAGATGTTTCCCGGGTATGTTTTGCTCAATATGGAAATGAATGATGACACCTGGTATGTGGTGCGCAACACCAGAGGTGTTACAGGATTCGTGGGACCGGGCAGTAAGCCGGTACCCCTTACGGAAGCTGAAATGAAGCCCTTGGGCATTAAGACGGAGAATGTCACCATTGACTTTGCGGAAGGTGACAGCATTGCGGTTGTTGCCGGTGTCTGGAAAGATACGGTGGGCGTGGTTCAAAAGATTGATTTTGGAAAACAGGCGGCCACCATCAATGTGGAGCTGTTCGGCCGGGAGACCCCGGTGGAGATCAGCTTTGCGGAGGTGAGAAGGCTGTAATGAAAAGTATTTACCTTTGACCGGTTCCCTTCCGGTCATAAGTTAAATATAGGCAGCAAGTAAAGGGATGCGGTTTGCATTCCTGTGGGAGCGGGAGCGTTTTGCGGCATCCTGCGCCAAATTACCACATTTAAGGAGGTGCCATAATGGCAAAGAAAGTATCAGGCTATATTAAGTTACAGATTCCGGCCGGTAAAGCAACGCCGGCTCCGCCGGTTGGTCCCGCATTGGGGCAGCATGGTGTAAACATTGTTGAATTTACGAAACAGTTCAATGCAAGAACGGCAGATAAGGGTGATGTGATCATCCCCGTTGTCATTACCGTATATGCGGACAGAAGTTTTAGTTTCATTACCAAGACTCCGCCTGCAGCAATGCTTTTAAAGAAAGCATGCAGCCTGAAATCCGGCTCCGCGATTCCCAACAAGACTAAGGTCGCCACCATTTCCAGAGCCAAGGTTCAGGAAATTGCCGAACTGAAAATGCCGGATCTAAATGCCGCCAATATGGAATCGGCCATCAGCATGATTTCGGGAACTGCAAGAAGCATGGGTATCGTTATAGAAGACTGATGTTACTTGCTGAATAATAACAGAATTATAATTATAATTTTGGGAGACAATGAAAAATTGTCGTTGGAACCTTGGAGGTAAAATAATGAAACGTGGAAAAAAATATAAAGAGGCAGCCAAACTGGTTGACCGTACTGTCCTCTATGAGCCGGGTGAAGCAATTGCCCTGGCGAAGAAGACTGCAGTAGCAAAATTTGATGAAACCATCGAAGCCCATATCCGGACCGGATGTGACGGCCGTCACGCTGATCAGCAAATCAGAGGTGCGGTGGTGCTTCCGAACGGAACCGGTAAGACCGTAAGAGTTCTGGTATTTGCCAAAGGCGATAAAGTGAATGAGGCAGAGGCGGCCGGTGCTGATTATGTCGGCGGTGATGAGTTGATTCCCAGAATTCAGAATGACGGGTGGCTGGATTTTGATGTGGTGGTGGCAACTCCGGATATGATGGGCGTGGTGGGACGTCTTGGTAAGGTGCTTGGTCCCAAAGGCTTAATGCCCAATCCCAAAGCCGGTACCGTAACCATGGATGTAGCAAAAGCGATTAATGATATTAAAGCCGGTAAGATTGAATACCGTCTGGATAAAACCAATATTGTCCATGTTCCTCTGGGTAAGGCTTCCTTTGAGGAAGAGAAGATCCAGGAGAATTACAACGCATTGATGGAAGCAATTATCAAAGCAAAGCCCAGTGCGGTAAAGGGCCAGTATCTGCGGAGCATCACCCTGACCAGCACTATGGGGCCTGGCATCAAGGTAAATGTTTCGAGATATTAATTTAAATTTGCAATTGAGTATATTAATATTTAATAGACAGGGGGATTGACAATTTTCACCACCCGTGCTATTATACACAAGGTTACAAACCATGCCGAAGACAGTAGGTGCCGTTTAAGTTTTTGAAGGCTTTAACTGGCGTAAGTCCTGCCGAGGAGAAGAGTATATGTGATTACATTGTCTCTCTGTGTCTTCAGAGGGACTTTTTAATTTTGGAAATTCCTTCTTGGATAATCGGCACAAATCTATAAGGAGGTAGAAAGATGGCAAAAGTTGAATTGAAGAAACCTGTCGTGGAAGAAATTTCCGCCGGTATCAAGGATGCTCAATCCGTTGTTTTGGTTGACTATCGCGGACTTACGGTTGAACAGGATACCCGTTTGAGAAAGACTTTGCGTGAAGCGGGAGTAAGCTACAAGGTTTACAAGAATACCATGATGAACTTTGCTTTCCAGGGAACGGCTTATGAAGCGCTTGCTCCTTATCTTGAGGGACCCAGTGCAATGGCATACTCCGATACGGATGCTACCGCACCGGCAAGAGTGCTGGCGCAGTTTGCTAAGACCGCCGCCAAGCTGGAAATCAAGGCTGGTGTTGTGGAAGGCGCTTTGTATGATGCCAAGGGAATGGAAGTGGTTGCTAATATTCCCGGCAGAGAAATTCTTATTTCCAGACTGCTGGGCAGCATGAAGTCTCCCATCACCAATTTCGCCCGGGTTATGAACCAGCTGGCGGAAAAAGGCGGCTCGGCAGGATGTGATGCACCTGCGGCAGAAGCAGTTTCCACGGAAGAGTAATATAACAATTTTGATTATGGATATTTATTGCAAAAAGAATATGGAGGAAATAAAAATGGCTAAATTAACCGCCCAGGAATTGATCGAAGCGATCAAAGAGCTTTCCGTAATGGAATTAAATGATTTAGTAAAAGCGTGTGAAGAAGAATTCGGCGTATCTGCGGCAGCAGGCGTTGTTATGGCGGCACCGGGTGCCGGCGCAGCGGAAGAAGCAGAAGAGAAGACCGAATTTGATGTGGAATTAACTGAAGTTGGTTCTGAGAAGGTTAAGGTCATCAAGGTGGTGCGTGAAGCAACTGGTCTTGGCTTGAAAGAAGCAAAAGATGTTGTAGACAGTGCTCCGAAGATGGTAAAAGAAGGCGTTTCCAAGAATGAAGCGGAAGAACTTAAGAAGAAGCTGGAAGATGTTGGCGCTAAGGTCACTTTGAAATAATAAAATTAGTAAAAGTCAGCTCTACACCATGCCGGCTTGATTCCGTTTCACTGCATCTCGCCGCGGCTAAACGCCGTATAGAAATATTTTGCCAAATCCGTGTTTAGCGAGCAAGCTACCACGCACGGATTGAACAAATAGTTCTGCATGGCTGAATAGCAACAAAGTTATAACATATCTGTTAGAATAATTGACATAATGTGTCAAAAGCACTACTATTAAATAAGTTGTTTAATAGAGGAGGTGCTAGAGATGAGAAAGTGGAATGAACCTATATTGGAAGAACTGGATATTAAAGAAACGATGCAGAATGTTACGGAGTATTCCGGTATCGGGATGATAGCTCCGATGTTTGCAGTTGTTCCTCCGACGGAGGAACTTAGTTAATTAAAATTTGTTGTATCTGTATTTTGTCCCTATCGAAAGATAGGGACAAGCTATTTTATTTCATTTCATAGGAAAGTGCTCCTATGAAATAAAACCGCTCCGCTAAGGATGCACACAAGCGGACTCTTTGTTCCGGATCAGCCTGATGTAATATCATATCTTATATTATCGAAACTGTGCATAATTCTTAAACATTTCAAAAATTTTCCTTGACCCTATTACTATTTTGTGGTAATATGGATAGTGCACTATTGTGCTGTACTGTGCTATTTTATCAGAAAATACCGACGCAATAGACTTCAAATCTGAAAGAACGGGGTGAAATGTCAATGGAAAAGAACAGAATACGTCCGCTTGCCAACAGCAAGAATATGCGTATGAGTTATTCAAGACAAAAAGAGGTTTTAGAGATGCCTAATCTGATTGAAGTCCAAAAAAACTCCTATCAGTGGTTTTTAGACGAAGGCTTAAAAGAAGTTTTCGCCGACATCTCTCCGATTGCAGATTACAGCGGTTCTCTTAGTCTGGATTTCGTGGACTTTGAATTGTGCCGGGATGACGTAAAATATTCCATTGAGGAATGTAAGGAAAGAGATGCCAACTACGCTGCCCCATTAAAAGTTAAAGTTCGTTTGTATAATAAGGATAAAGAGGAAATCAGCGAACACGAAATATTCATGGGTGATCTTCCGCTGATGACCGAGACGGGAACCTTTGTGGTAAATGGTGCGGAACGAGTCATTGTCAGTCAGTTGGTTCGTTCTCCCGGTATTTATTATGCCGTCGGGCATGATAAGATTGGTAAGAGGCTTTATTCCTGTACGGTGATACCGAACCGTGGCGCGTGGCTGGAATACGAAACGGATTCCAATGATGTTTTTTACGTCCGTGTGGATCGGACCAGAAAAGTACCGATAACCGTGCTGATTCGTGCCCTTGGCATTGGAACGAACGATGAGATAAGAGAAGTATTTGGCGAAGAACCCAAGATTGAAGCCAGCTTTACGAAAGACACTGCTGAAAATTATCAGGAGGGTCTTTTAGAGTTATACAAAAAAATACGTCCGGGGGAACCTTTAAGCGTTGAAAGTGCGGAGAGTCTGATCAATGCAATGTTTTTTGACCCCAGAAGGTATGATTTAGCTAAAGTCGGAAGATATAAATTTAATAAAAAATTAGCCTTAAAGAACCGGATTAGACATCATATTATTGCTGCCGATGTGGTTGACCCGGCTACCGGTGAAATCCTGGCAGCAGCCGGTACCAAGGCAACGGTCGAACTTGCGGATACCATTCAAAATGCGGCGGTTCCTTTTGTTTATGTGGAGACAGATGAGCGTAACGTTAAGGTATTATCCAATATGATGGTGGATATTACCCAATTTGTGGACTGTAATCCCAGAGAGCTGGGAATCCATGAACTGGTTTATTATCCGGTGCTGTCCCAGATT
>Ga0153972_1000697_pt1 | contig 10914 bp, 9 predicted proteins | sample TSGA056MetaG_FD_104732 | JGI IMG/M metagenome (GOLD analysis project Ga0153972, IMG submission 104732) | Attine ant fungus gardens microbial communities from Georgia, USA - TSGA056 MetaG | ecosystem: Host-associated > Fungi > Mycelium > Unclassified | place: USA: Georgia, George L Smith State...
AAAAATGAATTAGTAGAAAAAATGACTCAACTTGCATCAGAAATTACACATATTCCAAAGGAATTTTTCATGGTTACTATTAAGGAATTGCCAGATGAAAACATTGGAATTGGCGGCAGAACCATTGATATGGTTAAGTCAGAATACAAGCAGAATCAATAAGAGATACTAAGCAAACCGCCGCCTATGGCTCAAAACGGCTCTGCAACTTGATTAGCGAAATTATCTAAGCCGCAACATTGGTGTATAATCGTTAGGTGGAGCATGGGCGCGACGGTTTGGTGTGGTTGATATTTTATATTCTACGTTGTATAGAGTTATAAAACGCTTTAATAATTTCCATCGTCATTTTTTCTTTGTCGGTAAAACCATTTTGAATAAATTTTTTATAAAGTGCGCTTTTGGGTCTCAATAATTTCAGACGAATCATAGTGCCCAGCCCATAGTTATATTTTTCCAGGCAGCTCGGCGGAGTCTGTGAAAATTCCAATAACGTCTTTTCTGTAAAGAACTTCTTAATTCTGGGGAAGTTCTTTTTTATTTCTATGTATAAGTCCATTTGAATCACCTCACGGCTATTTTAGCGAAAATTTCGCTAAAAATCAATAGCGACTATTTCACTAAATATAATTACATTGAGGTGATTATGATGTACGAAAGAATAAGAAATCTACGTGAGGATAAGGACTGGACACAAACAAAGGTTGCGGGGTATCTTCATTGCAGTCAACGAATTTACAGTAATTACGAACGTGGCGAAGTGGATATTCCGACCAATATTTTAATTATGTTAGCGGATTTGCACAATACAAGTACGGATTACCTATTAAATAGAACAAATATAGAAGAACCCTATCCTAAAGATCACACAAAATAAGCATTTTCTACACTAAGGGAATCGGCGCAAGCCGCTCCCCTTAGTAATAGTATGGTTATTTGCGGGATTTCCCGCACCACCTCATAATTTGCTTTCAATACATTTATAGGAGACAACGGAAGTCGCCCCTTTAGTTTTATCGATTTTAACTTTATATTTGGCAGGATACGCTTTTAATAAGTCGGTCAGTTTAAGATGTCCATAGGTGCGTACATCGAAATCCGGTTTTGCCCTCTTAATGAATATTCCGGCAGAACTTACGTAGGCAAAGCCCTCATCATCTTGATATTTTTCATAAGCTATTTTAAGCAAGCCATGTATTTCGCCAATCCCTGAACTCAAATCATCGCTTTGTATGGAGCCTTCATCTTCTGGAGCACTCTGTTGTCTTTCTGAAGTCAAGTTCTCCAAGTAGATAAATTCATCGCAAGAATTTCTAAAAGCTTCAGGAGTCTTTTTTTCACCTACACCAATAACATGTACAGCTGACTCACGCAGCTTGATTGCGATAGGCGTATAATCACTATCGCTTGCTACTATAACAAAGCCATCATATATCCCGGTATGCAACAAATCTACCGCATCAATAACCATAGCCATGTCGGTTGCATTTTTACCAGATACATAATCAAACTGCTGCACCGCCTTAATCGCTAATCGTTTTAATTCGTCTTCCCAGTTTTTTAGACTTTCTTTTTTCCAATTACCATATGCCCTTTTAACGACAATGCGACCATAGGCGGATATTTCACGCATTACACTTACTAATTTACCAATTTGTGTGTTGTCAGCATCAATAAGAACTGCTATTCTTTGTAGATTCTCCATTTTTTCATTCCTCAATTATTATTTTTGGCGGAGCTTTTATAATTCTATCCCCGAATCCTCTTTTTATAATGTATCAGAACGTTTTCCATAAATCAACAAAAATCCCCGCCATTCACAGATTAATTCTGAGTTTGGCGGGGTAGTTGTTTTATAGATAATGTAAAATAACTTATGAATTTTGCAATGCAGCACATGAGGGCAAACTTCCATTTTATTCATTTTTTGCGAATTTGCTTTTCTTCTATTTCAAACTATGATACTATATGTTGATAAAGGAAAAGGCAGGTGCAGCAAAATGTATAGACCTTTAGCGGACGAAATCAGACCGCAAAGTCTTTCGGAAATGGTTGGCCAGGAGCATATTTTAGGGCAAAACGGTATGCTTAGAAGAATTGTGGAGTCCGAATCAATCCCCAACATGATTTTTTACGGCCCTTCCGGCACCGGCAAAACGACCGCCGCCCGCATAATTGCGCAGCGGACAAACCGTACACTACGCAAGCTAAACGCTACTACGGCAGGCATAGCGGACATAAAGAATATTATCGCCGAGCTAGACACAATGCTGACGCCGGGCGGTGTTCTCTTGTATCTGGACGAGATACAATATTTCAACAAAAAGCAGCAGCAGTCCCTGCTTGAATTTATCGAAAACGGCAGCATTACGCTAATCGCGTCAACGACGGAAAACCCTTATTTTTGCGTGTTTAACGCAATTTTAAGCCGAAGCACAGTGTTCGAGTTCAAGCAAATCTCCCCTGACGATGCGGCGAAGGCAGTGCGCCGTGCAATAAACTACATGGCAGATCGTGAAAACCTTACCGTCAAGAGCGAGCCGGGGGTTATCGAGTACATCGCATCCTCCTGCGGAGGAGATGTCAGAAAAGCAACGAACACGGTTGAGCTTCTGTTCTCCGCGGCAAAGACGGGCGGCGGAGAAATTGAGCTTAGAATAGACGACGCAAAAGCGCTGTCCCAGCGCAGCGCCATGCGCTATGACCGGGACGGCGATGCGCATTTTGACATCTTGTCCGCCCTGATGAAATCGCTCAGAGGGTCTGACCCCGACGCTGCGCTTCACTATTTGGCAAGACTTCTTGAGGCCGGAGATTTAATCAGCGCCTGCAGGCGCATTTTGTGCTCTGCGGCAGAGGATATAGGACTTGCTTATCCCCAGGCAATACCAATTGTGAAAGCCTGCGTTGACAGCGCCTTGCAGCTCGGCATGCCTGAAGCAAGGCTCCCTCTTGCCGATGCGGTAATTCTGCTCGCAACGGCACCCAAATCCAACACAGGAGTCATGGCGATTGACGCAGCACTTTCCGACGTGCGCAGCGGAAAGACCGGCCCAATCCCAAGGCAGTTGCAAAATGTCCACGCCGACGGCACAGGCTTTGAGCGTGAGCAGGGCTATCTTTACCCACACAGCTATGACAATCATTGGGTCGTTCAGCAATATCTGCCCGACGAGCTGAAGGGCACAAAATACTATGACTTCGGCGACAACAAAACCGAGCAGGCGGCCAAAAGCTACTGGGACAACATAAAGGGTAAATCCAAGTAAAGGGAGAATTCAAATGGATATCCAAGTAGGCGACATACTCACCATGAAAAAGGCTCACCCATGCGGCTCAAGCCGCTGGGAGGTAACTCGCATAGGAGCAGATTTCAAGCTTCGTTGCTGCGGATGCAACCACGAAGTCATGGGTGCAAGATCGAAATTTGAGAAAAATATAAAAGAGGTCGAGCGAAAAAGCGAAAAATGAGGAAATTAATAAGTTCTTAATAGAAAAAACGTAAATAATTGCAAATTCGATACAAAAAGTATGGTTTTTTATGCAACAAATAGGGGGTAAAATCCGTCATGTATAGAGAGGAAATATACAGCTTCGGGTTTGATACCCGAAAAATAGATTTTGGAGGAATAAAATGGAAAAGAAAACAAGACTTACATGTCTTTTGCTTGCAATGGTAATGGCAATATCATTACTTGCAGGTTGCGGAAAAGACGGCAACGACGACGGCAAAAAAGGAGGCACCACGGAAAATCCCGAATATGTCTACGTTCCCTCATATAAAACGCTTAAAGTTGATAATGTTGAATCCATCAACAACAGCGTATTCATGGGCGACAAGATTATTTTCATTGCATCCGTGATTGACGGCAAGGCAGAATACACCGACGAGATGACCGGCCTTATCGAAACCTATGACACATATAAAAATAAGCTTTTCTCTCTCGACATAAATTCCGGAGAGGTTAAAGCGCTTGCATACGAAATTTCGAACGAGGGCAGCGATGAGGGCGGCAGCTACGTACAGGGCATGTTTGCAGCCGGAAACGACACTATCGGACTTGTTAACTACACATATACATACGTGTTTGACCTGCCATCCAATTTCAATCCCGAAACCGACGACAGATGGAACTACTTTGTTTCAAGCAGCAATTCCTATGTCATCACATATCTGGATGAACAGGGAAACGAAACTTCAACGCTTGACCTGTCCGGCATTGTCGAAGAGAATACTTACTTCGATGTAAGCAGAAGCGCATTTGACGACGAAGGCAATATATACATGAACGCCGATTCAGCGATTATCGTAATAAACAAGCAGGGCGAAGAGCTCTTTAGAGCTGAAACGGAAAACGAAGGCGAATGGATAGATAGTATCTTCACCTTCGGAGAAGGCAAAATTGCGGCTTCTACATATTATTATGATCAGAAAACCCAGACCTCGCAGCAGCGCATTAAGGAGATTGACCCTGAGACAAAATCCTTTACCGAGGGCGTTACCGCTCCATACAACGCATACCACTATTACCCCGGCGATGAAAGCTACGACCTTTACTGGTCGAATAGCACAAGCTTCTATGGTTACGACATGGAAACAAACGAAAGCACAAAGCTGCTTGGCTGGATAAGCTGCGACATTGATTATAGCAGCATAGTAGGTTCTCCGATAGTGGGCGCGGACGGCAACGTCACCATCTTGTCAAGCACTTATAACGACATGGTGTACGCACGTTCATATTCCACCTCCGGGATAATTATGACAGACTCCGCCAGCAGCAGCTCATTAAGTACATCATCAAATACATCATTTGAGATTATTACCCTTACAAAAACACCTTACGACGAGGCTCCTCAAAAGGAAACAATCACACTTGCCTGCTCTTACCTTGACTATTACATCCGCAAACAGATCATCAACTTCAATAAAAGAAGCACAGAATTCCGTATTGAGGTCACCGACTATAGCGAGTATAACACCGAGGATGATTATTCCGCAGGCGTAACCAAGCTGAACACAGAAATAATTTCAGGCAAAATACCTGACCTTATCATGACAAGCCAGCTTCCTGTTTCACATTATGAGTCTCTGGGACTTCTCGAAAATCTTGTGCCATATATTGAAAATGACACAGAGATCGGCGGAATGAAAGGGCTGGTCGAGCCGGTATTCAAAGCCCTTATGACTGACGAAGGCGAGCTATTCCAGGTTGTGAGCTCATTCAGCATTTACAGCGTAGCCGGCAACCCATCACTTGTCGGCACAAATCCGGGCTGGACTCTTGACGAGTTTTACGAGGCATATAAACAGATGCCTGCGGACGCTGACATTTTCAGCATCTATACAACCCAGTCTGAGATTTTAAGCAGCATGAACGCCCTTTGCCTTGACCAGTTTATCGACTGGGATACCGGCACCTGCTCCTTCGACAGCACCGAATTTAAGGCTATGCTTGAGTTCGTCTCCCTTTTCAATTCCGAGTTTGACTGGGAAGGCTTCGACTGGAATATCGACTATGAGGACGAAACCTCCCGCATAGCAGCCGGCAAGCAGATGCTTTCACAGGCATATCTATCAGATTTTTATGACTATCAGAGATACAAAGCCATATTCGGCGGCGATGTCACATTTGTGGGTTACCCGACCGAGAGCCGTGACGGCGCGGGCTTCTCTCTGTCTACCGGCGTTGCAATGAGCAGCGCATGTAAAAACAAGGACATGGCATGGCAGTTTATGAGCACTCTTTTGGGCGAGGAATTCCAGAACACCCAATGGCAGTTCCCCACAAACAAGGCGCTCTTTGACGCGCTGCTGGAAAACGCTATGACTCCCCAGTACAAGACAGATTCCGAAACCGGCGAGCAGATCGAGATTTCAACCAACCGCGTCTGGACGGCAAACGGCGCTATCGATCTGTACGCAATGACCCAGGAGGAAGCCGATGATTTACTGTCTGTAATCGAATCCACCACCAGAATCTATGAGTATAACGACAGCCTTACCGAAATCATCAATGATGCAACAGCAGCGTACTTCGCAGGCTCAAAGGGTCTTGATGAAACTGCCTCCATTGTTCAAAGCAGAGTCAAGCTCTACATAAACGAGCAGAGATAACAAACAACGAGAAGCCGGTACATCATGACCTGATGTACCGGCGCATAAGGATGGATAATATTAATGAAGAAAAGAACCAGATTTACCTGCGTCACACTTGTTCTTGTAATGGCTCTCTCGCTTTTCACGGGCTGCGGCAAGGACGGCGAAGACAATACAAACAACGCCGACACATCCGAATATGTATACGTTCCTTCATATGAAACACTTGATTTGGATAATATACAAAACATTGACTCATGCGCATTTACAGGGGACGAGGTTATCTTTCTCGGCAGCGTGCAGGACGGCGAGGAATCCTATACAGATGATGCTTCCGGCGAAGTTTATACCTATCCCATCTATAAAACAAAGCTTTTCTCCCTAAATATAAATACAGGTGAGATAACGACGCTTGCATATGAGCAATCTGACGAAGGCAATGAAAACGGCGGAAGCTATACCCAAGGATTATTTGAGTTTGCCGGCGGCATTGGTCTTTTGATCAACTCATACGAATACCAATTTGACCTGCCTGCCGATTTTGATGAAGAAAACGATGAAATGTGGAATTATTTCGTAAACAGCGCCAACTTCTATGAATTAAAGCTGCTCAACCGGCAGGGCGAAGTCACTTCGACCATAAACATATCGGAATATCTTGGGGAAGGCTCATATGTAGACTCCGATGCGTTCGCTTTTGATGACAATGGTAATGTATATATTTCGTCTGATGACGGTGTCATTGTAATAAATCCAAATTCCGGCGAGTCTATAACCATCCCCCTGAGCACCTCAAACGGCTCATATGAATGGATAAGCGGCCTGTTTAGCCTCGACGGGAATAAAATTGCCGCTGCTATATACACCTACGATGCAGCGGCCGGAACCAGCAAACAGCTTATCCGCGAGATTGACCTTGAGGCCAAAACTATGAGCGACGGTTTTGACGCTCCTTATAACGCTGCTAAATATTATCCCGGCGATGAAAGCTATGACCTTTACTGGTCATCCAGCTCGAGCTTTTTCGGTTACAGCGCCGAAACAGGCGAGAGCGAGAAGTTTTTCAGCTGGATTGACTGCGATATAAGCTACGACAGCATAATTGGAAATCCCATTATTCACGAGGATGGCACAATTACTCTTATCTCCGGCACATACAACAATAGTATGAATTCATACGGCTCCGTATCAGTTTCTGTATCTTCGGATGACAGCAGCCCGTCCCAGAAGGTTGAGCTTATAACACTGACTAAAACCCCCTCTGACGAGGTTCCTCACAAGGAGACGGTTACCTTAGCGTGTTCTTCTCTCAACTCAGATATGCGCAGCCAGATTATCAACTTCAATAAAAGAAGCTCAGATTTTCGAATTGAAGTTACCGACTACGGCGATTATAATACAAACGAAGACTATTCCGCAGGTATTACTAAGCTCAACACAGAGATTATCGCCGGCAATATCCCGGACATTATCATGACCGAAAACCTTCCTGTCAGCCATTATTCTTCAATGGGCCTTCTTGAGGACCTTCTGCCGTATATTGAAGGCGATGCTGAAATTGGCGGAATGGACGGTCTTGTCGCCCCGGTTTTTGATGCGCTCACGAATGACGACGGCGAGCTATTCCAGATTGCAAGCTCATTCTATATTATTAGCGCAGTGGGCAACCCAACGGTTGTAGGCGACAGATCCGGCTGGAATCTTGACGAATTCTACGAGGCTTACAGCAAGATGCCAGAGGGCGCAGACATCTTCAACCAGTATACAACCCAGACAGATATATTGCAATTTGTGAACGCATTATGCCTTGACCAGTTTATCGACTGGGAAACAGGTATCTGCTATTTCGACACTGACGGCTTCAAGGATATGCTCCGGTTTGTTTCCCTGTTCCCATCTGATTTTGACTGGGACAACTTCGACTGGAGTATAGATAGCGAAGATGAATACACCCGTATTTCAAGCGGAAAGCAGATGCTTTCGGCTATGGCACTGTACGACACCTCAAGTTATCAGTATTATAAAGCAATTTTTGGCGGCGAAATGTCCTTTGTCGGATTCCCAACCGCAGAAAAAGACGGAACCGCATTTGCGTTATCCGATGGTATTGCGATGAGCTCCGCCTGCAAGAACAAGGACATGGCATGGCAGTTCATGAGAACGATTCTAACCTCTGAATTTCAGCAGTACAAATATGCCTTTCCGACAAGCAAAGAAGGGTTCGATCTTATGCTCGAAAACGCAATGACACCTCAATACTACACAGACTCTGAGACAGGAGAGCAGCATGAAACCTCAACCGGAGGTATGTCGGTAAACGGATTTGAAGTGAGCATCTATTCCCTCACCCAAGATGAAGCGGATCAGATAATGAACGTTATCAACTCCACAACGAGGATTTTTGCTTACGACGAAAGCCTAAATGAAATCATCACCGATGCCACGGCGGCATATTTTGCCGGTACAAAAGGTCTTGACGAAACGGCCTCGATCGTCCAAAGCAGAGTAAAGCTCTACATCAACGAGCAGAAATAACACAGATAAATACAGCAGCAAGGGAGAAAGAGAGTAATGAAAAAGGCAAAAAATGCGAAAAGCTCAGTGAGCGCAAGAAGCGCAAAGAGTGTCAAAAGACTTGATACGCTAAAAAGTGCGTGCTTTCTTGGCCCCAGCCTTTTGGGAGTGGCGCTGTTTTTCATTCTCCCTTTCGGCGTCGTTGTGTACTACTCGCTGATCAAAAGCCCCATTGACCACAGCTTTGTGTTTCTCGACAACTTTGTAAGAGTTATAAATAACGCATCCTTCCAGATAGCCGCAAAAAATACGGCGATGTTTTCTAGTATCGCCGTCCCGCTTGCGGTTATTCTTGCGCTTATGCTTGCGCTTATGCTTGAATGCAGGATACCTTTAAAAAGCCAATTCCGCACATTTTTCTTGAGCCCTATGATGGTGCCTATCGCCTCAATCGTTCTGATTTGGCAGGTTCTGTTTCACCAAAACGGTGTTATCAACGAAATCCTGTCGCTTCTGGGAGGAGGAAACATCGACTGGCTGAACTCTAAGTACAGTCAAGTTGTGGTTATATCACTCTTTCTATGGAAGAACCTTGGCTACAATATGATTTTGTTCATGTCGGCCCTATCAAACGTCCCAGCCGAGCTTCTTGAGGTTGCCGATGTTGAAGGCGCAAAAAGCGCCTATAAATTCTTCGCAATTAAGCTTCGATACCTATCACCTACGGTGCTGTTTGTAACGATTTTGTCGCTTATAAACTCCTTCAAGGTGTTCAGGGAGGTGTATTTGCTCTCGGGCAGTTACCCATATGAGTCCCTATATATGCTGCAGCATTTTATGAACAATATGTTTAACTCCGTTGACTATCAAAAGCTATCCGCAGCGGCAGTGCTTCTTGCAATTGTGATGATACTTATTATAGCAATCTTGTTCTTTATCGAGGATAGATTCGGAAAGGATGTAGAAGGATGAAGAAAAAACGCTATTTTTCCCGAACGGGGCTTTTCATTCTCTCGGCAGCCTTTGCAATCATCTTTCTGCTGCCAACAGTTTTAACCATCACAAACTCATTTATGGAGCAGTCTGAAATAAGCTCAAACTACGGTGTGATTTTTGAAAACGCCTCCGGAAGCTCTTCAACATATGTTTCAAAGTCCGTGAACTTAAAATTCATACCGGAAAAGGTCAGCCTTTCCCAGTACATAACAACATTTATTAAAAGCCCTGAATACCTGCTTAAATACTGGAACTCTATCATATTGGTCGTACCTATAGTCCTTTTGCAGGTTGGCGTCGCCGCCGTCGCGGCTTATGGCTTTTCACGATGGCGTGGCAAGGTGCGAAGCGGAATATTTTTCGCATATGTAATCCTAATGCTGATGCCGTATCAGGTAACGCTTGTTCCGAACTATCTGGTTTCGGACTGGCTCGGCATATTAAACACACGATGGGCAATCATTTTCCCCGGTGCATTTGCGCCGTTCTCGGTGTTTTTGCTTACAAAATTCATGCGGCGAATTCCTGCCTCGCTCATAGAGGCCGCAAGGCTTGACGGCGCAGGAGAATGGCATATTTTCACTCGAATATGTCTTCCGCAATGCAGGGCTGCGCTTTACTCAATCGCCATTCTGGTTTTCATCGATTACTGGAACATGGTTGAGCAGCCGCTAATTTTGCTAAACGATGCAACAAAGCAGCCGCTTTCCGTTTACCTCTCGCAGATAAACGCAAGCGAAATCGGCATAGCTTTTGCAATCGCAACAGTATATATGATTCCGTCCCTGCTTCTGTTCCTGCATGGCGAGGAATATTTGGTGGAAGGAATTGCTTATTCTGGCTCGGTAAAGGGATAAACAGGGGGTATGAAATTATGAATGAGACAAAGACAAACAAAAGAGGATGGGTCAAAAATGTTGCCATCATTTTCCTTGCGGTTCTGCTGCTGCTGACCTTTTTCTCTAACACGATACAAAACCGCTCACTGCCCGAGATTGCAGGCTATTATGCCCAATCGGGCACGATTACCACACGAATCAGCGGCACGGGAACCGTGGAAGCGGTAGATAGCTTCTCCGTCGAAGTCAAGCAGGTCCGTGAGGTTGCAAGCGTAGCCGTTCGGGTTGGCGACAGTGTCAAGGTCGGCGATGTGCTGTTTTATCTTTCAGGCACTGAAAGCGACGAGCTTGACAGCCTGATGGATCAGCTTTATACCCTTCAAATTGCATACAGTAAGGCCGTAATTCAAAAAACAGGCAACGACTACACCAAGGAAGAGCGTGCCATTTCACAGGCGCGTGACGATT
>Ga0153972_1000698_pt1 | contig 10914 bp, 9 predicted proteins | sample TSGA056MetaG_FD_104732 | JGI IMG/M metagenome (GOLD analysis project Ga0153972, IMG submission 104732) | Attine ant fungus gardens microbial communities from Georgia, USA - TSGA056 MetaG | ecosystem: Host-associated > Fungi > Mycelium > Unclassified | place: USA: Georgia, George L Smith State...
AACATTAATTTCCAGCAGGTCAACCGCTTCCTCCTCCCCCAGCTTTTCCACCACCGTTACATAATCTTCCATGGTTTTTCCACAGACATTCACGATAATCCGGGTATCAAACTGCTTCAGAAAAGGAATGTCCCGTTTCAGAAACACATCCACCCCAGGGTTCTGCAGGCCAATGGCATTCAGCATCCCGCCATACACCTCCGCCACTCTGGGGACCGGGTTCCCTTCCCAGGCCGTACTGGCTACACCTTTGGTAACAACCGCCCCAAGGCGGTTCAAATCCACAAATTCCGAATATTCCATCCCGGAGCCAAAGGTCCCGGAGGCTGTCATTACCGGATTCCGGAACTTCACACCGGCAATGGTTATTTCCGTATTCATCCGATTTCCACCTCCTCCGCTTCAAAAACCGGACCATCCGTACAGATCCGGGCATTGTACACGTGAGAATGATGATCCTTTTTGGTGGTTTTAACCACACAGCCAAGACAAGCCCCCACTCCGCAGGCCATATGCTCTTCCAGTGAAAGATAAGCTTTTATTCCTTGCTTTTCGGCAAACTTTTTCACTGCCCGGAGCATGGGCATAGGACCACAGGCAAAAATTACATCCCCGGTCAGTCCATTTGCCGTTACGGCATCCAATACATTCCCTTTCGTTCCCGCGCTGCCGTCTTCCGTGGCGATATATACGGTACCGTACTTTTCCAAATCCTCCTTAAGAAACAGCTCCTGATCACGGTAACCGGCAATAATATGTTTCTCCCCGTCCATCTCCCTGGCCAGCTCAAGCAGCGGTGGAATGCCGATGCCGCCGCCAATCAAAAAGACCTTTTTACCTTCACCTTCCTCCAGCGGAAAGCCATTCCCCAGAGTCCCCAGCAAGAAAACACTTTCTCCCACCGTATATGTGGAAAACTCCTTAGTTCCCTGCCCGGCCACCCGGTATACCAGCCGGATTGCCCCAGGATTCCGGGAAACCTCACAAATACTGATGGGCCGGGGCAGCAAGGTGCTTTTATCTTTCGGATAGACACAGACAAACTGGCCGGGACCGGCCTGAACGGCCAAATCGGTTTCCAGCCATATATCAAAAATTCCCTTAGCTATCTGAATTTGTGAAATAACACAAGCCGCTGATTTTTGTTTCACACTTATTCCTCCTATCTTTGGTATACGGTCTTGCCGCCGCAGATGGTCCGCACCGCCAGACCCTTAAGAAACCAGCCGGTAAAAGGAGAATTGCTGGCTTTTGACACGTAATCACCGGCTTCCCAGCCGGCCGCGGGATCAATCAGGACAATATCAGCCGGCCCGCCTTCCGCCAGATATCCCGCATCCAAATGATACATTGCAGCGGGGTTGGCGCTCATTTTCGTAAGAAGTTCCTTCATGGTAAGATATCCTCCGTTAACCAGCCCGGTAATACCAAGGGCAAGAGATGTCTCCAGCCCAATCAGCCCGCTGGGAGCCACGGTTATGGGCTGAGCTTTTTCCGCCTCGGTATGAGGCGCATGATCCGTTGCAATAATATCAATGGTGCCATCCTTAAGCCCGCAAATAATTTCCTCCCGGTCTTTTCCGGTCCGCAGCGGCGGATTCATTTTAGCGGCACTCCCACAGCGAATCAATGCTTCCTCGGTCAGGGTAAAATGATGAGGCGTGGCCTCCGCATGGATATTATGGCCCTTTTTCTTCGCCTGCCGTACCAATTCCACCCCTTCGGCGGTACTGATGTGCTGGATATTAAGACAGGCACCGGTTTGCAATGCCAGCTCCAGGTCCCGCCTAATCATCACAATTTCCGCTTCCCTTGATGTGCCCCCCACTCCAAAATACTCGCTGGCGGCACCTTTGTTAATGCCATTATTTTCTATCAGCTTCGGGTCTTCTTCATGAAGACTGATGGGCATGTCCAGCACCGCCGCCCGCTCCATTGCTTCCTTAAGCACACCCGCTTCCATAATGGGAATACCGTCATCCGTAAATCCCACAGCGCCTTCCTTTGCCAATTCTTCCATGGGCGTTATCTTTTCCCCTTTCATGCCCATAGTGACATTGACACAGCTGTAGACGCGGATTCCGGTGCCCCGCCCCCGTTCCAGCACTTGCCGCAGCGTTTCCCGATTGTCAATGGCGGGGTTGGTATTCGCCATCATGACGACTGAAGTAAATCCTCCTTTGGCCGCTGCTTTCGCACCGGTATCAATATCCTCTTTATCGGTAAAACCCGGTTCCCGGAAATGTACATGCACATCCACCAGCCCCGGTGCTGCCAGAAGACCGGAAGCATCAATGACATCACAACCGCGCAGCGCCTCTTCCGATAAGGCCCTGCGCAGGTTCTTCCCTATTTTAACTATTTTATCCTTTTCCGTGAATATATCATAATTACCTTCATTTCCCGACTTGGGATCGATCATATATCCGTTTTCTATCAGCAATCTAAGATTCCTCCATCCCGTACCATACGTTACAGTACATCCTTACGGCGAAACTGTAACGACTTCTTCACAAGTTTATCATGTTTTTTATGGAATGGAAAGAACCTCCTTACTCAAATATCACAGTTTGATCCAAATATTCAGTCTTAATCACAATAAAGGGATACGAGGGGGTCTGATTGGTCTTTTCCGAGGCATCCGGCCCCAGCAGACTGGTGCTTACGTAAACGGCGTTATCGGTCAGATAAAGTTCATTTACCGTGATACTATAGCCCCCGGTGGCTTGTTCGCCATATCCAATACAAATAAACATATATTCCGTATCGCTGTACGTTAACTGGAAAGGTTCCATTTTCCTCTCTTCAATAATTATTTTTAATTCATCAGAAATCTTATCTTCGCTTAATATGGTAAAATCCAGGTCTCTTAATTTAATTGTTTCGTTACTTTGCATTCCGCAGCCCCCAAGCATACAGACTATGTAAATTCCGACCAGAAGAACAGCAAGTTTCTTCATAAATACAATGGTTCCCTCCATGAGGTTTTGTTCTATTCTATGTACAGAATCCCCTGAATATGCTATAATGTGACCATTCGGAATTAATTGGCCGGCAGCTGCCAAGTCGGGTGTAAAACGCCTGACGGTCATGGAAAGGCATGGTTTTCATATGATTCGTTTTATCATTGTTGCATCGTTCCTCATTCTTTTTCTGATTTTGTCAATCCCCCTTATCATTGCCGAATGGATCATCGGTAAATTTAATCAAGACCTCAAGGACAGAAGTTCCCTTGCTGTTGTTAACTGGGCTTTCCGCTGGATTATCCGCTTTTCCGGCACTAAAGTCATTGCGCTTGGGGAAGAGAATATCCCGAAGGACAGTGGTGTTTTATATGTGGGAAACCACCGCAGCTACTTTGATATTGTCCTGACCTATGTCCGTGTGCCCAGGCCCACCGGATATGTTGCCAAGGCGGAGATGCTGAAATGGCCGCTGCTGCGGGACTGGATGAATAATCTGCATTGTCTGTTCCTGGATCGCAGGAATATCAAAGAAGGTCTTAAAACTATTTTAATCGGAGTGGAAAAAGTGAAATCCGGGATTTCCATCTGTATTTTCCCGGAAGGTACCCGCAATAAGACTTCAGATACCTTTTTGCCATTTCATGAAGGAAGCTTTAAAATCGCGGAAAGGGGCAAGGTTCCCATTATTCCCATGTCAATTGTGAACTCCGGCAGCGTGTTTGAGGATCACCTCCCGAAAATAAAAAAGGCCACCGTAGTCATTGAATACGGTAAGCCTGTCTATATTGATCAACTGGATAAAGAGACCCGCAAAGTTCTCGGTTCGTATGTACAAGGAGTCATTAAAGAGACCTATTTCCGGAATAAAAAGGAATATTTCCCTTAAGCGGTGATTCCCTGACTTAACAAGGTCACAATTTCTTCAAACCCCATTCCATGGGAGGCTTTAATCAGGATTGTGCAGCCTTCCGGGAGCAGTCCCGATCTGTTTTCCAGTAACCGGCCAAGAAATTCTTCTTTCGTTTTATAGTAGGATACCTTCATGCCGCTGTGGGCCTTTTCTTTTGCTTCCCGGTACATATGAGCGCAATTGTCTCCGATACACAAAAGAATATCAATTCCCGCCATCGCGGCATAAGCGCCTACTTCCCGGTGCATTTCATCCGAATCCCCGCCAAGCTCAAACATATCGCCCAGAATTGCAGCCTTCATAGTATCCGCCATACAAAGTAAGTCAAGCGCCGCTTTCATGGATACCGGATTGGCATTGTAGCAGTCATCAATCAGGGTATAATCCGGCAGACTAATCAGGCGGCTCCGTCCGCTCAATGATTTTGTTTTCACTATGCCTGCGGCAATCTGTTTCATGGTCAGGCCGAGTAAACGCCCCACACATGCGGCGGCCATGGCATTATTAACCATATGTCCCCCAGGAAGCGGAATATGGATTGGTACCGCCAACTCCCCGTCCGGCCGCACCATCCGGCAGTGCAGGACGGCATCGCTGCCAAAAAGTCCACTGCTGATCACATCCGTGGCATATATTTCCTTTTGTCCCCCGCTGCCAAGGCCAAAGAAATGCGGTCTTTTCCCATATACCTGACTGATGGTGATCAGCTTATCATCATCCCCGTTCAGGCATACCTCTCCCTGCCGGGACATAAAATCAAAAATTTCACTTTTAGCCTTCAGAATCCCGTCGCGGGAGCCTAGTGTTTCCAAATGGCTTTGCCCGATATTGGTTATGACACAAATATCCGGTCTGGCGATTTTGCTGAGCCGGTGCATTTCGCCAAAATCGCTGATGCCCATTTCCAATACGGCCGCCTGGTGTTCTTCCCGGATACGGAGAATGGTCAGCGGCAGACCAATTTCATTGTTATAATTACCCTCCGTTTTAAGCACCCGATAATTTTCCGAAAGAACGGTGGCAATAAACTCCTTGGTACTGGTTTTGCCCACACTCCCGGTAATTCCCACCACGGGAATCTTTAAGGTCGACCGATAAAATTCCGCAATTGCCTTAAGCGCCTCCAGGGTATTTTCCACCAGAATATATGGTCCCCAGGCTTCTGCCGGTAAGCCATGCTCCGCCGCTACTTCTTCCGGCCGTTTCTCGGTGATAACACAGTAAGCCCCCTTTTGAAATGCCGTCACGATAAACTTATGTCCATCCACTTTTTCTCCCGCCGCGGCAAAGAAAAGGGCTCCTTCCTCAATCAATCTGGAGTCCAGCTGGGCCGATGTTATCTCCGGTTGTGAACAGGCCATACTGTTGCCGGCATTCTTTGGCAGAAACAGTTTACCACCGCAGGCTATTTCGATATTACGTAAATTCATTTGTCTCATCTTCGCTCCCATCCTACCTCTTTGCGGCATATAATATTTCCTCACACAAATCCTCAAAACTCATTCCAATCGCGGCGGCTTCCTGGGGAATCAGGGAGGTGGGGGTCATTCCCGGCAGCGAATTGGCTTCCAGACAAAAAATCCATCCGTCCCGGTTCATCATAAAATCCATCCGGCCATAGCTTTGCATCCGCAGGACATGATATACCTTTTCGGCCAACTCCTGCAGCTCATGCGCCGTCTCTTCCGGGATTTCTGCCGGACAAGTCTCCACAGTACTGCCGGCCTGATATTTATTCTTATAATCATAAAAACCTTGCTTGGGAGCAATCTCAATTACCGGAAGGGCCTTACCCCTTAGGATGCCAACAGAAAATTCCCGGCCTTCTATGTATTCTTCCACGATAATTTCCCGGTCATATCGGAAAGCTTCTTTCTTTGCCTCCTCATATTCTTCCTGATTCCTGGCCACACTCACACCGACACTGGAACCGCCCAAGCTGCCTTTAACGATACAGGGAAAGGGAACTTGCCCGGCCTCCTTCTCACCCAATTTCAAACGAATACCAAAAGGAGTGGGAATATCATAGGCCCGGAATAAATCTTTAGTAATACCTTTGTCCATGGCTATGGCGGAGCTCACGTAATCTGTTCCCGTATAAGAGATTCCCTGCAGTTCAAAGTAAGCCTGAATCCGGCCGTCTTCCCCATTGACGCCATGCAGAGCTAAGAAAACAACATCGGCCTGCCGGCAAAGCTCCGGGACATTAGGACCGAAAAAGCCCCGATCATCTTTCCTCATCGCTTTAATCTCAGCCAAATCGGGACTGTCTTTACCCACATTATTAATCCGGGCCGCCCAATCCCTTTCCTCCTCAAAGATTCCGCTTATTTCCCCGATCCATCCCAAGTAAACATCCACCAGAATTGCCTGGTGGCCCTTTTTCTTCAGCGCCCGGTAAATCATCCCGCCGGAGCTTAACGACACGTCCCGCTCCGGACTGTTTCCGCCGGCTAATACTATTACCTTCATTCCCTTCCTCGCATTCTGATTCTCCTTGATGGAAATATATGTAATCCCGGTAAGCTTTATGATTGCCTGATCCAATTCCATTCCTGCTACCCATTTTACCCTAAAGCGCTTTCCAGGTAAAGCCTTCTTATGTAAAGTGCATAATTTACCCGGTTTTTTTATTATCCGGGCATCTTTTGCAAGCCAAAAGCCACCTTCCGCGGTGGGGTGGCTTTTATTGCATTTCCTATTTATTATTTGAACAGACCTTCCGGATTAACAGGAGTGCCGTCCTTGGTAAGCTGGAAATAAAGATTAGTGCCTTCTGCGGAATAATATTTCGTGGCAGCTTTCACGGATGCCAACGCATCTCCTTTATCCACATAGCTTCCTTCCGATACCTGAACATCCTTCAGCTGGCCATAAGTGGCCTTATAACCGTCACCAAGATCCAAGGTGACGGCAAGTCCGATTTCTTCATTTTGAAATATTGATATAACCTTACCGTCCGCACCGGCATTAACCAAATCGCCTTCGATTGCGGTAAACACCACCGCCGGATGATACTTGTATTGATCTAAAGTGGCAAAATAGATACTGCTTTCCATGCTGTAAGGAAGAATGATTTCACCTGCCGAGGGCCGGGTAAGACCTTCTGCTTCGGAAAAACTAAGCGTAACGGCATTACTAAATTCTGTTGAAGAAGTTTCTTCCTCCGTTTCATCGTTTTCCGTATCTTCTTCCTCCGCAAAACTGCTGTCAAGTTCGGCATTTCCCAATATGTCATCAGGATCATAGCCATCAGTCAGCCCTGCCAGTTCATTATCGCTTATTTTTTCCTGATCAGTCACACCGGGAATTTCAATTAAGCTGGAACCAACTTCCAGAGAATTATTCCGGCTTTCTTCTGCCGCCGCACTTGGATCGGATGTTTCCCCGGTTCCCGTATTTGAGGCAATTTCCTGATACTTATCGCCCACATTGTCTTCAAGTGCCGTAAAATCTATGGTATACCCATCATCCACTTTGGCAGACTTGTCCTTCACATAGATACCGACCATGGTCAGCGCCGCCAGTACGAATGCTGTCGAGGCAATCATAATGACCCGCTCTTTTTTTATGCTGTTTTTCCTGCTTCTTCTCATTTTTTCCTCCATTCCGCCGCTTCCGGCTTGCACCCTAATTTAACCCTGATGTATAAGAAACTGCATCTGCCGATGTAACAGTTCGCGGTACCTTAGGCTGAACTGTTACCTGCCGATTTCAGATGCCTTGTTTTCTGATACGTTTAGTCTTGCCGGATTTGATGGATTTATGCAATGGTCATTCGTATTTATCCATTGTAATATTTTGAAAAAAATAGGCTAAAATAGCATTATAATCTTTACCTTCTTTTGCCATTTCATTGGCGGCGAACTGGCTCATTCCCAAACCATGGCCCGTTCCTTTCACCGTAAAGGTTATTTCGTTTTTCACTTCTTCTAAGGAAAAGCAGGAAGAAGATAAATCGAGTTCACTGCGGATGACATCTCCTGATATCCATATGGTTTCTTCACCGGTGAGAACCGTCCCGCTTATGTATCCGGAATCTTCCCATTCTGTGATCTCAATATTCCCGCCCAGCAATTGGAATAGTTTTGATTTTTTTATGGTAACCTGGGTCAGATAATTCCGGGATAGGTAATCCTTGGGACATTCCACCGATTGTAAATAAGGATAGTCCATGCCGGCCACTTCACTGCCGTTTCTGGTTCTTCCGGCACTTACTTGAAAATAGCAGGCTTTAATAGGTTCCCCGTCATAGGTAATATATATACCTTTGGTATCACTGACGGCCTGCTTTATTTTTTCGTAATTTTCTTCAAAAGCACTGCCCCACATTTCCTGCAGCTGCTTACGGCTCAGATATAGATTATTTGTTTCTTCCATTTCCACCTGACCTGATTCCGCAGTTTCCTTATAAACGCTGATAAGGCTGGTCCGTAATAAAATCGCCTGAGCTTTCAGACATTCCGATTCATAATCTGCAGAAATAACCGCCGGCAGGCAGCCATATAAATACTCCTCCATTGACAAAGCCCTTATGCCTTCCGCCCCCTGAATGCGGATTGTAATCCGGCTCTCAAGGTCCGACTCCACCTGCTGCCAGTCACTTCTGAATTCATTACCGGACCAGAACACGGACACCAGATAAGGTAAAAAAAGAACCAAACAAAAAACCATACTCCACCCCTTCATTCGGCAGCGGAATACGGCTTTTTTATTTTCAAAAAGTATATGGTTCATTTTATACTTATTCATTCGGCACCTTAAATGCTTTTACGCTATTTTATGTGCCGGCAACCAAGGTTAGCACCGCTATGCTTTTGACAGAGCGGCAATCATATCTTTGGAAATCACCAGGTTTTCCCCATAAGGATTTAAGACAAAACCGGAAACATTGTCTTCTTCTTTCAGCGTCATTCCGGCATAGTCCTTGAATGTCAGCACAAAGGACTGCTGATTGTCTAAAGTCTTCCACTTTTTCAGTTCCGGCATGTCCGTAAATGCCATAAAAAAACGCTTGCCGTCCGGTGCCGTCAGCATGGGAAACTGGATTTTATTCTCTTTTGTCAGACGCATCTTGCCGTCTTCCCCGGGAACCGGCGGCGGCGTAATGATAGCCGGGGAAAGCAGCTTGGATTTCACCAGCTCATTAATAAACATTTTACGGTGATCCGGTGTGTTCTCCGCTTTCATAACCTGGATAGCGCCAATCAGCATGGGGTTGGAAATGGGTTTGTTTAGTTCTGTATTGTTTTTCACACTATACCTCATTATCAGCGGCGGTTATAATTAATCAGGCAGCCCTTCAGGATAATCTGGCGTTCTTCATCCGTAAGTTCCCCCAGAGTAAGGGTGAATTCTTTCAAGGTATCATTCACCGCATAAGCCTTAATGGTATCCCATTTTTCCGCAACCGCTTTTTGAATATCCGGGATAAACAAAAAGTCCAGGTTCCTGAACGGCAGCTCCCCGGTTTCAATTAATAAGGGCAGCATTCCCCAGTTAATCAGATTGGAGCGGTAACGTTTTGTGGCGTATTCATTAGCAATATTAGCCCAGCCCCCCAGCACCTTCTGACAGGAAGCGGCCTGCTCTCTGGCGGACCCGTCCCCCGGCTTCACGGCAAAAATAGTGGATCCGAAACCAATATTGGTATTATCTATTCCGGTAAACTTAGCCTTTATCTTTTCATAAGCTTTCATAAGCTTGGGTTCCCCGCCGGCTGCCAGGGGATCCTCCCCGGCAGTCAGTGCATCCTGAGCCTGCCTAATCTGCTTTGCCCGTCCTACATATTGGGGATCTTTGCGGCTTAAGGTATATTCAGCCAATCCCATGGGATTGGAACGGTAAGATGAGGTTTCCCCTGAAGGTATCAGTTCATCGGTGGTGGTCACCGGATCATGAATTTCACTGACTACCCGCAGTATCAGATTCTCCGGCAGGGGACTCATGGCCGGCCAGTCTTTAATGTTCGGGCCAAAATGGATATCCGTATCAGGATCCGGAATCCCTTTTGAGTCAAAGACCCGGTTCTGATAAATCTTACTGTCAAAATGGTATTGATACCGGTGAAACGTTCCGTCAAACTCCGTAGCCGGTGTTAAATAGCCTTTATTTGCTGCGGTAGCGGCTATGGAACGGGCATCCATTAAAGCCACTGAGGCAATTTGGCCATTTTGCAGCTTTGAACCTTCCCGGTTCGGGAAATTCCTGGTGGAATGCCTTATACTGAAGGCGTTGTTGGCCGGAGTGTCCCCGGCGCCAAAGCAAGGTCCGCAGAATGCCGTTTTCATAACAGCACCGGCTTCCATCAGTACTGCCGCACAACCGTTTTTAATAACCTCCATATATACCGGCATGGACGCCGGGTACACGCTGATATTAAAAGCATCCGACCCAATATTACTGTCCCTGAGAATATCGGCGGCCGCACAGATATTTTCGAATCCACCACCCGCACAGCCGGCGATAATTCCCTGATCAACCAGGAATTTACCATTTTTCACTTTATCTTTTAAGTCAAATTCCACCGCGTTGTCCAGACTGACCAGCGCCCGTTTTCCGGTTTCCTCCAGGATATCCATAAGATTGGCGTTTACATCTTCAATCGTGTATGTATTACTGGGATGAAACGGCATGGCAATCATGGGACGAATTCCGGAAAGATCCACCTCTATCATACCGTCGTAATACGTCACTTCTCCGGGTACCAGTCTTTGGTAATCTTCTTTACGGCCGTGGATTTCATAAAATTCTTCAATTTCCTCATCGGTCTGCCAAATAGAGGATAAACAAGTGGTCTCGGTGGTCATAACATCTATGCCAATCCTAAAATCCGCCGTCAGAGCGGCAATACCCGGTCCCACAAATTCCATTACTTTATTCTTAACAAATCCGTTTGCAAAGACTTCACCAATAATAGCTAGTGCCACATCCTGCGGCCCGACACCCTTTACCGGTTTACCCTTTAAATAAACCCCCACAACTTCCGGCATGTTCACATCATATGTCTGTCCCAGCAGCTGTTTTACCAGTTCCGGC
>Ga0153972_1000700_pt1 | contig 10898 bp, 9 predicted proteins | sample TSGA056MetaG_FD_104732 | JGI IMG/M metagenome (GOLD analysis project Ga0153972, IMG submission 104732) | Attine ant fungus gardens microbial communities from Georgia, USA - TSGA056 MetaG | ecosystem: Host-associated > Fungi > Mycelium > Unclassified | place: USA: Georgia, George L Smith State...
ACAAATACCTTCTGCCGGGATGGGCTTTTGAACCTCGCCCCCCACCAAACACAAAGCTGCTACACCCAAGGAGTAACAGCTCTCACTTCATTCTTGTACCTGATCATCTTCCGTCGCAGCATCCTCCGGCAAAATCTTAACCTTCCCTTTGTAAACCTCTTCCACCGCCACCGAAAGCGGCTTTCTGCCTTCATACGTCGGCACCATCGCCTCCGCCCCACTGATCAACTGTCTGGCACGTCTACTCGTCGCCAACACAATCGAATACCGGCTATTAACCACCGGTGCTTCATTCACCTCAACCTCTTTATTAACTTCCTGCATCAACTCTGAATAAGATGGATGTATCATACCTTTCATTCTCCCTTCCTATATACCTCTAAATCATTTTTTAATATTTTTATATATTCCTTATTTCGTCTGATCTCGTTATGAGTACTCTGAATTATCATATGCATCTGATCCACGCATTCTTCCAATTCATCATTCACCAGAAGATAATCATACAAATGCATCCCTTCTGCCTCCTGCACGGCTCTGTTAAGCCGGGATTCAAGCACCTCATCCGCTTCAGTACCTCTCCTCGTAAGACGGCACTTCAGTTCTTCAATATTCGGCGGTGTAACAAAGATCAACAATGTATCCGATATCTGCGCCTTCACCTTCAACGCTCCCTGAATCTCAATCTCCAGAATAACATCTTTTCCAGCCTCTAATTGCTCCTCCACATACTGCTTCGGCGTTCCATAATAATTATTAACATACCGTGCAAATTCAAACAGTTTCTCTTCTGCGATCAGACGCTCAAACTCTTTCACTGTATGGAAAAAATATTCACGCCCATGGACTTCATCCTGACGGGGGGGGCGAGTGGTTGCCGATACAGAAAGTGCATATTGACTATACTTTTCTACCAGCCTTTTCATAAGAGTACCTTTGCCGGCACCGGAAAATCCGGATACTACTACCAGTATTCCCCTCTTATTCATAGCCCTCTCCTTTTTCCTCTGAATTTATATTTGCATTAAACCGCTTGCTGATGGTATCTGCCTGCAGGGCGGAAAGAATCACTAATTCTTCTGAGGTAACAAGCACTGCCTTCGTACGCCGTCCCTGTGTTGCATCAATGATCTTGCCTTGTTCCTTTGCATTTTGAATCAGTCTTTTGATAGGTGCTGCATCTGGGTTGACGACAGCTACGACCTTATCGGAATTCACCGTATTGCCAAATCCGATATTGATTAACTTTGCCAAAACATTCTCTCTCCTATTCGATATTCTGAATTTGCTCTCTGATTTTTTCTATTTCAGTTTTTAGATCAATGGCAACATTGGATGTTGTCAGATCATTTGCCTTTGATAAAATTGTATTGGCTTCCCGATTCATCTCCTGGGCGATAAAGTCAAGCTTGCGGCCTATCCCCCGGCTGTCCAAAAGCACCTGCTTCATATTCTCAATATGACTGCGCAGGCGAACAGTCTCTTCGTCCGTACAGATCTTGTCAGCAAATAATACAACTTCCGCCGCAACTCTGCTTTCATCAATTTGTGAATCAACCAGTAATTCTTTCACCTTATTCTCAATCTTCTCACGGTATTCATGCAAAATCTCCGGTGCCCGGTTCGTAATCTGCGTGATCTTGTCCAGCATGCCGTCTAATTTCTCATTAATATCCCGGCAAAGAGATTCTCCCTCTTTGGATCTGGACACAGCGAAACCTTCTGATGCCTGACGGAGTACTTTCTCCAACATTGACCAGATCTCTTCCTCATCAGGGGGCTGTTCCTCCATCAACAGTACTTCCGGATAACGTGCCAGGTCCGAAACCTTAATATTATTTTCTAATCCAAAGTCTTCATGCATCTGTTCAAAATGCTTCAGATACTGCTCGGCCATTTCCTTATTATATTGTACTGAAACACGACCCTTAGTATAGTCCTCATAAGTAATGAACACATCTATTTTACCGCGCTGCATGTACTCTTTCAGAACACTTCGAACAGAGGCTTCGAAGAAACTTAATTTCTTCGGCATTTTAAAATTAAAATCCAGATACCTGTGGTTCACAGACTTCATTTCCACTGTGAACTTTCTTTCCGCATCCTGGATTTCTGCCCTGCCAAAACCGGTCATACTTTTAATCATCTTTTTTCTCACTTTTCTGTAGTTTAGTCAAAGCGAATACTTATATTCCGTTACGCTGCTTAACCATAAACATACGTTTCATTATAATTCATTATAAAACCCTAGTCAAATCATTTTTTTCTGCTATAATGAATTACAGTTAATTACATTATATAAAGGAGACCAGCTATGGCATTTGACGGAATCACAATTGCAAATATTGTATCAGAATTAAATCAAACAATCACCGGCGGCCGCATCAGTAAAATCGCACAGCCGGAAAAAGATGAATTGTTACTTACCATAAAAAATACAAAAGTACAATACCGCCTGCTCATCTCAGCCGGTGCGTCACTTCCGCTTATTTATCTAACCCAACATAACCACCCCAGTCCGATGACTGCGCCAAATTTTTGTATGCTGCTTCGCAAGCATATCGGTAATGGAAAAATCTTATCCATTTCACAGCCATCCCTGGAACGTATCATTCGTATAGAAATCGAACACTTAAATGAGTTAGGCGACCTTTGCCGCAAATATCTGATTGTTGAAATCATGGGCAAGCACAGCAATATCATCTTTTGCACGGATGAAGATATGATCATTGACAGTATCAAGCATGTTTCTTTGAACATGAGTTCGGTCCGTGAGGTACTTCCCGGGCGAGATTATTTCATCCCGCAGACCCAGGATAAATGCAGCCCCTTTGAACTTAGTGAAAAGGTGTTTTATGAGCAGATACTTACCAAACCACTGTCAGCAGCAAAGGCACTGTATACTTCAGTTACCGGTATCAGTCCGTTAATTGCCGAAGAAATTTGTTACCGTGCCTCTATCGACGGCGGTATTTCCACGGATGCATTGACTGATACAGCCAAAAGTCATTTTTACCATACCCTTCTTCGTCTTATGGAAGATATTCGGCTGGAACGATTTAAACCTAATATCGTATATAAAGATAAGGAGCCATTAGAATTTTCAGGAATCACCCTGACTATGTATCAGGATCTGCAGGTTGTTACATATGATACCATTTCGGATGTACTGGAAACATACTATGCGACCAAGAATGTAATTACCCGTATCCGTCAGAAATCATCGGATTTGCGTCAGATTGTCACTACGGCTCTGGAACGCAATATCAAAAAATACCAGTTACAGCAAAAACAGATGAAGGACACCGAAAAGAAAGACAAATACCGAATCTATGGCGAACTGATCAACACTTATGGCTATAACCTGGAACCCGGCTGCAAGTCTTTTGAGGCGCTGAATTACTATACCAATGAAACTGTTCAGATCCCTCTTGATCCTCAGCTGACACCTCCGGAAAATGCAAAAAAATATTTTGACCGTTATAATAAATTGAAACGGACTGCTGACGCACTGGATTCTCTGCTGCAGGAAACGAAGGCTGAAATCGAGCATCTGGAGTCCATCAGCATTGCACTTAATCTGGCTCTTTCTGAATCAGATCTGGCCCAGATAAAGGACGAATTGACTGAAGTCGGATATATTCGCAAAAAATTCATCGGCAATAAAAAAATACGCATAAATTCTCAGCCGCTGCACTATCTATCCAGTGATGGCTATCACATCTACGTGGGGAAAAACAACTATCAAAATGAAGAAATTACTTTTAAAATAGCCACCGGCAATGACTGGTGGTTCCATGCCAAAGGTCTTCCTGGCTCTCACGTCATCGTAAAAGCCAATGGCGATGAATTGCCCGACCGGACTTTTGAAGAGGCCGGACGGCTGGCTGCCTACTATTCTAAGGGACGCTTGGCTCCCAAGGTTGAGATTGATTATACCCAACGGAAAAACATCAGAAAGCCAAGCGGCACAAAACCGGGATTTGTAATTTATCATACCAATTACTCCCTCTTAATCGAGCCAGATATCAGTACCATAAAGCAAGAGGAGGATAAAAAATAATACACTCATGGAAAAAAGAAAAATAAATGTAGAAGAAATCAATCAAATTCGCCAGGAAAAACTGGTGCGCTATCAGCCAGATAAAACAGTGGGTCTTACTGCTGAGCAAGTTGAGTCACGGATACGGACCGGCTATGATAATGCACCCGTTGAACCGCCTTCAAAAACAATAAAAGAAATCATCCTGTCCAATGTCTTAACATACTTCAACTTAATTTTCGCAGTGATTGCGGTATTATTAATACTGGTTGGTTCTTTCCGGGACCTGACCTTTTTACCGGTTATTATCTGTAATACCTGCATCGGTATCATTCAGGAAGTCCGTTCGAAAAAGACACTGGATAAACTCAGTGTATTAAATGCACCAAAAGCAACTGTCATCCGCGACGGAGAAACTTCAACAATTCCTGCCAATGACCTGGTACTTGATGATATTGTACTGTTTAAAGCAGGCAATCAGATTCCTGCCGATGCCATTGTCGTATCCGGCGAAGTTCAGGTTAACGAGTCACTGCTCACTGGCGAAGCGGATGAGATCACAAAAAAAGATGGTGATTCCCTGATGTCCGGAAGCTTTATCGTTTCTGGTCAATGCCTCGCTCAATTGGATCGTGTGGGAGCAGATTCTTATATCTCAAAGCTGACCCTGGAAGCCAAAGCAACAAAAGATGGTGAACAATCTGAAATGATCCGCTCCCTGAACCAATTGGTACAGACTGTTGGTATTATAATCATTCCGATCGGAATTGTTCTGGTTGTTCAGCAGTTAGTCTTTGCCGGCGATACTCTGCGCGAAAGCGTCACTGCTATGGTCGCTGCTGTAATCGGTATGATACCGGAAGGATTATACCTCCTGGCCAGCGTAGCCCTGGTCGTAAGTGTTATGCGCCTGGCCAGTAAGAAGGTCCTGGTTCATGACATGAAATGCATCGAGACACTTGCCCGTGTCAATGTCCTTTGTGTTGATAAGACCGGTACAATTACTGAAAATACAATGGAAGTCAGCGGTTTCGTCCCGCTTAGCGATAACGCTGACGAAGAAACCGTGGGTGACTTTGTCTATGCAATGCCAAGTGACAACATCACCATGGAGGCACTGAAAAAACATTTCACCAACTCAAATGGTAACCTCGCTACATCGATCACCTCCTTCTCTTCTGCTTATAAATACAGCAGTGCAACCTTTGCAGACGACGCCTACGTCTTAGGTGCCCCTGAATTTGTCCTGCGCGATCAATATGAAGAGTATCAGGAAAAAATAGAATCCTACAGCGCCACCGGCAGTCGTGTTCTTGTATTCGGACGCTACGGAGGTGCCATAAGCGGAAAGGAACTTACGGAACAAGTAACACCTTTAGGCCTGATTCTTTTGGCCAATCCAATCCGTAAAGAAGCAAAAGAAACCTTCCGCTACTTTGCCGAACAAGGTGTCGATATCAAGGTAATATCCGGTGATAACCCGGTCACCGTATCAAAGGTTGCCGGCGAAGCCGGAATTGAAAACTCGGAGAATTACATCGACGCTTCGACCCTTGAGACCACCCCGGATATCGCCGAAGCAATGCTGAAATATACAGTTTTCGGACGTGTTACACCGAATCAGAAACGGCAGTTTGTCAAAGCCTTAAAAGATCAGGGGAAAACCGTTGCAATGACCGGCGACGGAGTCAACGATGTCCTGGCCTTAAAGGATGCTGACTGCAGTATTGCTATGGCTTCCGGAAGTGATGCCGCAGCACAGGCTTCTCAGTTGGTGCTTTTGGATTCCAATTTCGCTTGTATGCCTTCGGTTGTCTTAGAAGGACGCCGCGTGGTTAATAATATCCAAAGATCAGCCAGCTTGTTCCTGGTTAAGAATATCTTTTCATTTTTAATGTCAATGTTCTCCATCGCATTTATGATTTCTTATCCTTTGGAGCCATCGCAGATTTCTTTAATCAGTATGTTTACAATCGGTATCCCCGCATTTTTCCTGGCTCTGGAGCCGAATACCAACATTATCAAAGGACATTTTTTAACGAATGTACTATTGAAATCACTTCCGGCAGGAATTACCGACTTTATTATAGTATTTGCCTTAGTGATCTTCGGTCGGGTGTTTAATGTTGATTCCACGGATATATCCGTTGCTGCTACTTTATTATTGGCGATTGTAGGATTGATGATTTTATTTAAGATCAGCAAACCAATGAATAAGCTTCGCTGGGTTATCTTTGTTGGTTGTACCCTGGGACTGTTGATATGTATCTTTTTCGTAAATAAATTATTTGCGATCTCCATGATATCAAAACAATGCGCAATGCTGCTGGCAATCTTTGCAATAGCTACCGAACCAGTGCTTAGATTCATGGATGCTTTAGTTGAAAAAATAGAACAGATTGGCAGCAAAATCAATCAAAAACGAAAATCAAAGCACCATAAATAAAATTGGTGCAAAAGTAAAAGGACCGTTATAATAGCGGCCCTTTTACTATCTATTTCTGCACAATATTCACAATTCTTCCTGGCACATAAATCTCTTTTACGATCGTACCGGTCAGTTTGTCGGCAATAGCTTCTTTTCCTGCAGCAATAGCTTCTTCTTTTGATGCATCTGCTGATATACCGACCACGCCTTTGGTTTTACCATTAATCTGTACGGCAATTTCAATTTCATCCTCCTTCATAGCTGCTTCATCATAAGTTGGCCACTGGTTATCGAATACCGAAGCAGGATGTCCCATCATCGCCCAAAGTTCTTCACCAATATGAGGAGCGAATGGAGCCAGCAGGATTACTGCATTTTCCAGTGTTTCCTGATCAATGCCGCCTTCTCTTTTCGCCAGCTCAATGAACTTATTATTATATTCCATGAAACCGGAAATAACTGTGTTCAGGCTGAAAGCGTCCAAACGGTGGGTAATATCATAAATCATCTTATTACGCAGCTTCAGCATTTCTTTGGATGCTTTTACATTCTTTCCAATACTCTCTGTCACCAGGTTCCAGAAACGCTTTAAGAACCGGGATACACCATCGATTCCACGGTCATCCCATTCTGCGTCTAATTCCGGCGGACCCACGAACAGTTCGTACATACGCAGAGAATCGCATCCGTAATCTCTTACCAGATCATCCGGTGAAACTACATTTCCTTTTGACTTACTCATCTTAACTCCGTTCTTACCGGTGATCATACCCTGATTGAACAGTTTGGTAAATGGTTCGTCAAAATCCAAAACGCCAATATCATTCAAGAACTTTGTATAGAAACGGGAATACAGAAGATGTAATACTGCATGTTCTACCCCACCGATATACATATCTACGGGCAGAAGCTTTTCTGCCTTTTCTTTCGATACCAGCTCTTTGTTATTCTCATTATCTACATAGCGCAGGAAGTACCAGGATGAACCTGCCCACTGCGGCATGGTATTAGTTTCTCTTTTTGCCGGTTTGCCACAAACCGGGCAAGTGGTATTGACCCATTCGTCAATCGCCGCCAGTGGTGACTCACCGGTTCCGGTCGGCTGATAGCTCTCTACTTCCGGTAATGTCAGCGGAAGTTCTTCTTCCGGTACCGGAACATTGCCGCAATCCGGGCAATGGATGATCGGAATTGGTTCTCCCCAATAACGCTGTCTGGAGAATACCCAGTCACGTAATTTATAATTCGTAGTAACTTTACCGATTCCGCGGCCTGCAAGTAATTCCGGCAGGTCTCGTTTGGCATCTTCGGATTTCATTCCATTAAATTCGCCGGAATTGATCATGATGCCCGGCTCTGTATAAGCTTCGGTCAGGTTCTCTATTTCTTTGCCATCTTTAGCAATTACCTGGATAATTGGAATGTTAAATTTGGTGGCAAATTCAAAGTCGCGATCGTCATGAGCCGGAACACACATAATTGCGCCGGTTCCATAATCAGCCAACACATAATCAGATAGCCAGATTGGCGCTTTCGCACCATTCACCGGGTTAATTGCATAGCTGCCGGTGAACACGCCGGTTTTCTCTTTATCCTGCAAACGGTCTACGGAAGATTTCATCGATGATTTGAAAATGTAATCTTCTACCTCAGCCTTTGTCTCTTCAGTAGCAAGTCCGGCAGCCATCTCGTGTTCCGGTGCCAATACCATGAAAGTTGCACCAAATAAGGTATCTGGACGAGTGGTGTAGACTTTAACGGTCTCTTCTTTGCCTTCTACTGCAAAATCCACTTCTGCACCGTGGCTCTTGCCAATCCATTCAGACTGCATTTTCTTTACTTTTTCCGGCCAATCCAATTTATCCAGATCAGCCAGCAGGCGTTCTGCGTAAGCGGTAATCTTCAGCATCCACTGCCGGAGATTCTTTTTCGTTACATCTTCACCACAGCGTTCGCATTTGCCATTAACCACCTCTTCATTAGCCAGCCCGGTCTTACAAGACGGACACCAGTTAATCGGAAATTCTTTCTCATATGCCAGACCCGCTTTGAACATTTTAACAAATATCCATTGGGTCCACTTATAGAATTCCGGATCGGTCGTATTAAGTTCCATATCCCAATCATAGATAGCTGAGATATCGCCTATCTGTTCTTTGATCTTAGCTACATTCCCGGCCGTAGATCTGGCCGGATGAACACCCATCTGAATCGCATAGTTTTCTGCCGGCAGACCGAAGGCATCCCATCCCATGGGATGGATCAGATAATATCCCTGCAGCATTTTATAACGACTCCATACATCGGAGATGACATATCCCCTCCAATGACCGACATGAAGACCGTTGCCCGATGGATACGGAAACATATCGAGACAGTAATATTTTGGTTTCTTCCCATCGTTTACATTAACGGGTTTTTCTTTCCAGGCTTCACGCCATTTTTTCTCAATCGCCCTATGATTATAAGGTACTGACATTGTTTTTTTCCTCCTAGAATCACCTGACTGACATCCAGTCCTATTTTTAAGAGCCCTAAGCCGCTATTAAAAGGGTCTAGGAGCTTGGGACAAAAGTCCCTGGGGCTCTAAAATCTCTATCCAACATTCTAACGATACGAATGCTTTTTGTCAAGTTTTATGCTTTTCTTCGGGGGGGTTTCCTGCTTTTCTTCGGTTTTTTTTCTTAGTATACATTAAAACATCAGCTTCATGAATCGATTCCATGATGGAAATATTATTGTCTTTTTTTAATACATAAGAAATTGCAATTCCAGCCTCTGCCAATTCAGGGTTGACTAAACTGTAGTCTTTGTTCTCCATAACATTAACATAGTAATTCAGTTCTTCTTTATTAGACCTGGGTACCAGGGTAATGAATTCATCACCACCCATGCGAAATGTAATGCCCCCTTCCGGTTTGTATTTGGAGAGTTCCGCCGCCACCAGCTGCAACAGCAGGTCCCCCTTGGAATGCCCATATACATCATTTATTCTTTTCAGACCATTCACATCACCAACTACGATTCCCAGTGGAAGAATATCCTTTTCCAAAAGTTCTTTTTCGCTCCAGTCATTTATAATCGATATCAAATAGTTGCGGTTATGCAGGCCGGTTAAGTAATCAAAATAAGCCGAATCCTGCAGCTTATGAATCAAAGTCATAATTGGTGTGATATTCTTAATTTCAATAAAGGTTCCCGTTAACACACCTTTTTTGTTATATATGCTGCTGGATAATTTCTGATAATGTATATTACGATCGTCCTCCTCTATAGTAAAGATTGAGGCATCTTCTGCAAAGTCACGTACATTGTTCCGGGCTGTCCACTGATCATAAATATCATCATATGTGAGACCTTTTGTCTCTTTGATCCCTGATTGATCAACAATTCTTTTTGCCTGGGAATTCATATCAATAATTTCTCTCTCATTATTTAATATAAACATGATATTTGCAGACTGTTCAAATATAACTTCTCTGGATGATAAAAGCATTTCCATTTTCAGGTTTTTTTGCACAAGTATATAGATGATTAATATTGATGTCCCGGCAAATGCCAATTTTGTTCCCTGAAAAACAGATACTGCACTCTCATTTGGAACCAGATAAACGAGCGCATCTAATACAGCCCAAAGTGTGTTAAAAACACACAGGCAAATAAACCATCTTGTTCCTGTAATCCGCTTTCTCCTAACATAAGCACTTACTGCAACAAGAAGCCCAATTAGGGCAAAAACAATCAAAGATAGACCAATAGCTTGATTATTCACAATTCTTCCTCACATCCTGTAGTTTTTTCTCGTTTTTCCCAAACCAAGTCAAATGCCCCGCCGCAAGCAGCGTAGTATTTGACCTTCGCAGAGTTCTGCTGTATTCCTTTGATATGAAAAACAAAAAAACTGATTCGGTCAGCCCGAATCAGTAAGAATCGCAACTGACTGGCATATCATCAGAGATGACTTAGCCTCTTAAGTTTTGCGTCACTATCTTTCAATAGCTTTGCCATGTATTTACTTTTTTACTATTATATCATGCATTGTATTAATGTCAATATTTTCCGCCAAATTCAATGTGATCAACGCAAGTCTGTTACTGTGCATACCGGATCTCCTTCCACATATTCAAAAGAAATCCTATCACCAATATCATATTTTACGATTTCAATAAAATCCACCACCGAAATGTCAAAGATTTTATCCTCACCCACAAGGGTAATATAAAAATGAGAATTTCCATCTATAACACTTTGCGCTATTTTTTGGATCTGCCCGCCGGCACTTAAGTTTTCCCCACCACTTTCACTGGATATGCCACTGGTTTTCAAAAGTATTACATATGCTTTTTCACATTCGGCAACGGTATCTCCGATTGCTGCATTCTGATACTTTTGAATATTTACCATCGCATACTTTTTCACTAATCCGGC
>Ga0153972_1000704_pt1 | contig 10863 bp, 9 predicted proteins | sample TSGA056MetaG_FD_104732 | JGI IMG/M metagenome (GOLD analysis project Ga0153972, IMG submission 104732) | Attine ant fungus gardens microbial communities from Georgia, USA - TSGA056 MetaG | ecosystem: Host-associated > Fungi > Mycelium > Unclassified | place: USA: Georgia, George L Smith State...
AAGGCTGTTCCAGCCGATCTGGGGCAGCTTGAAGTCCGTTTTGATTTTCCGCACCTGGCCGCCGATTCGTCCCAGACCCGAGGTTTCCCGCATTTCCAGCCCCAGCTCAAACAGCAGCTGCATCCCCACGCAGATGCCCAGAAACGGCTTTTCCGTCTCCTTCAGCGCCGCGGCAAAGCCGCTGGCGGCAAGGGCGTCGGCGCAGGCGGGAAAGGCCCCCACGCCGGGCAGAATGATTTTATCAGCCTCCTCCAGCTCCGCCGGCGTCCGGAGGATCCGGTGCGAAAGGCCGAGAAAATTCAGGGCGTTCGTCACGCTCATCAGGTTCCCGGCCCCGTAGTCCACAATCCCGATAAGGCCCATCAGTCTATCACTCCCTTGGTGGAAAATATCCCGTCCCCCTGGCGCTCCACCCCGTCCCGCAGGGAAAGCCCCAGGCTCTTGAACAGTCCCTCAACGATGTGATGGGCGTTTCTTCCGTAGTGACATCGCATATGCAGGGTTAGTCCTCCGGAGGTAGCGAATGCCCGCATGAATTCCTCCGTCAGGCAGGCGTCGTATGTCCCCAGCATTCCGCCCAGCGCGCCCGCCTCAAAAATCAAAAAGGGTCTGCCGCCCAAATCCAGGGCGGTAAAGCACAGGGCCTCGTCCATGGGTACATAGGCGCTGGCAAACCGGCGGATTCCGGCCTTGTCCCCTAGGGCCTCCCGGAGCGCCTGGCCGATGACAATCCCCGTGTCCTCCACCGTATGGTGTCCGTCCACGTGCAGATCCCCCCGGACGGTCAAATGCGCGCCGAAGCCCGCATAGAAGAACAAGGTCTTGAGCATATGGTCAAAAAAGCCGATCCCCGTGTCCACCTGAATCTGGCCGCCGGACAGGCCCAGGTCCAGTCGGATATCGGTTTCCTTTGTTTTCCGCGTAACGTTAGATATTCTTTCCATATTCTCTTCTCCTTCGTGTTATGCAAATCGGACCCGGATCGACTCGGCGTGTGCATAAAGCTTCTCCGATTCCGCAATGGCCTCAATATCCCGCCGAACCGCGTCCAAATCCGCTTTGGAATAGTCGATCACGCTGGTTTTTTTCAAAAAGCTGTCCACGGACAGGGGCGAGAAAAACCGGGCGGTGCCGGAGGTGGGCAAAACGTGGGACGGCCCCGCCATATAGTCCCCCAGGGGCTCCGGAGAATAGGGGCCCAAAAAGACGGCGCCCGCGTTTTTGATCCGGGGCAGCAGCGCCCGGGGCGTTTCCGTCATGATTTCCAGATGCTCCGGCGCCACCGTATCCGCCAGCGCCGCGGCCTCCTCCAGCGTATCGCAAAGGAGCAACGCGCCGTAGTCCCGAAGGGCCGCCGCCGCGATTTCATGCCGAGGGCTTTTTCCCAACCGCTCTGCAAGCTCCCTGTGTACCATGTTAAGAAGCTTTTCCGAGTTGGTCGCCAAAATCGCGCCCGCCAGCCGGTCATGCTCGGCCTGGGCCAAAAGATCCGCCGCCACATAGGCAGGGTTCGCCGTATCGTCCGCGAGGATCATCACTTCCGAGGGCCCGGCCACCATGTCAATGTCGATTTGTCCATAAGCAAATCGTTTGGCGGCGGCCACATAGGCGTTGCCCGGCCCCACCAGCTTATCCACCCGGGGAATGAAGCCCGCGCCATAGGCAGCGGCCCCCACTGCCTGGACGCCGCCCACGGCGATCACCCGATCCACCCCCGCGATTTTCGCCGCTGCCAGCACGGCGTTGTTCAGATGCGCCGTGGGTGGGGTGAGCATGACCAGCTCCTCCACCTCCGCCACCTTGGCGGGGAGCGCCGTCATCAGCACCGTGGAGGGATAGGCCGCCGTTCCCCCCGGCACATACAAGCCTACCCGGGTAAGGCCCCGGACAATTTGCCCCAGGCGGCTGTCCGTCCCCACATGCCACTGGGATGAGGAAACCATCAGCCGCCGCTGATAGTCCCTGATTTTTTCTGCCGCCCGCTCCAGGGCGGCAAGCAGCGCCGGATCGCAGGCGGCAGCGGCTCGCTCCAGCGCCGACTGGGCCAGCTCATAGGGCGCGGCCCCGTCGAATTTGAGGGAATATTCCATGACTGCATCAAAGCCTCTGACCCGGATGTCCTCCATGATGCGCTCCGCCGTTTCCCGGATTTCCCGGTTCACGCCTGCGGCCCGGCCCCGAATTTCTCCCAGTGCTTTCGCCAGCTTTTCCCGATCACGCTTTACGATTTGAATCATTTCAGTCCATCCTCGCACGTTTTGATAAACGAAAAAATCTCTTTTTTATAGAGCTTCATGCTGGCCGTATTTACAATCAGCCGGGCGCTCACCAGGCAAATGGTCTCGATTGGCACCAGTCCGTTTGCCTTGAGCGTGTCCCCCGTCTCCACAATATCCACGATGGCGTCCGCCAGGTTCAGCAGGGGGGCCAGCTCCACGGAACCCTCGATTTTGATGATGGAGACATCCATCCCCTTTGCGGTAAAATAATCCGCCGCCACCTTGGGGTATTTGGAGGCGATTCGCCGTGTTTTATATGTACCGTAAAAATCACTGCCTTCTTTCACCGCCAGGGCAAACCTGCATTTTCCAAAGCCCAGATCCAGCACCTCAAAAAAGCGCCGCCCGTGCTCCATGATGGTGTCTTTCCCCACAATCCCCATGTCGCAGACCCCGTGCTCCACGTAGGTAATCACATCCGGCGCCTTGGATAAAACCGCGTCCAGCGGGTAATTGGGTATTTCCAGCACAAGCCGCCGTCCGGGCGCCCGGAGGGACGCGCAGTCCAGCCCCGCCCGCTCCAGCATGGCGGCGGAATCCTCCAAAAGCCGCCCCTTTGTAATCGCAAGCTTCAATCTGTTCAAACGTACGTCTCCTCCCGAATCTCCACCGCCGTAACGGCCAGCAGCCGTTTCGCGCCCTTTTTGACCGCCAGTGACCGACTCTCCGCAAGGGCGTCACACGGGGAAAGCTCCGCCGTGCCGGGCGGCTGCGCGTCCAGCAGCGAAACTGCCCCTTCCAGCATCCCCGGGTCATAATGGATCACCGTCTCGCAGCGGGGTACGGCGGTGGGGGGAAGGCAAGCCGCCAAATCGTCCACATAGACGGCAAAGCCGGCGCCAGGCCGCGCCGGACCGAACTGGCCCACCAGATTGTCGTACCGGCCACCAGCCACCACGTGCCGGCCCGCGCCCTGGGCATACCCCCGAAACACAACGCCCGTGTAATATTCCAGACCGCTTACAAGCCCCAGGTCGAAGCGAAGATAGTCCCCCCGCCCGGCGGCTTGCAATTCGCCATAAATTTCGCTCAAGTAATCGATGGCGGAAAGCGCGCTGCTGTCGTCAGACAGGGCCCGCGCCTCGTCTAAAATCGAGGCGTCCCCAAATAGGAGGGGGATTTGAGCCAGCGCCCGGGCAGCCGGATTTTCCCCATAAGCGGACAACAGATCCGTAAGGGCCGCGTAATGCTTCAGCTTAATACAGTGCCGAAGCTCCCCCGCGCCTTCTGTTCCAAGCTGCTCGGACAGTGCCCGGAAAAACCCGGCGTGGCCCAGTTCAATGTGAAAATCTTTCAGGCCGCAAGCCAAAAGCGCGTCAACCGCCAAAGCGATCACCTCAATATCGCCCTTCAGTCCCGGCGCGCCGATCAGCTCCACGCCGCATTGGGCAAGCTCGCTCTCTCGCCCTTCGTGGGCGGGATCTGAGCGGAAAATGGTTTGGTTATAATAGAGCCTCTGGGGAAATTCGCCGCCGGAAAGCCGGGTGGCCGCCACCCGGGCAATGGGCGTTGTGCAGTCCGGCCGCATGACCAGAATCTTCCCGCTGCGGTCGATGATTTTTAGCATGGATTCCTGGGGGAGCGGACGCCCCGATCCGGCAAACAGGTCGTAGTACTCAACCACCGGCGTCTCAACTTCGCTAAACCCCCGCTTTTTGAACAGGGAGGTCAGCTTTGATTGGGCCGCCCGCCTGGTACGGCATTCTGCAAACAGCCGATCCCGAGTTCCCTCCGGCGTTTTAGTATAAAATCTTTCCATAATCTCAACGTCTCCCATGCTTTAGCGTACTAATACAGTACCATACTGCCGCGTGAAAGTCAATCATCCGGCAGCGTGCAGTTGTTCCAATAAGCTATACAGCGCCGCCGCATCCAACTGCCCCGGCGCCGAGCCTAGTCCCGCGGCGCCAAAGGTCAGGATGGAGCCGATAAATTCCGCGCAAATGCGCGTAATCTGCCCCAAGGTCCCCATGGAAATCGCGATCAATGGCCGCACCTCCCGCATCGCCACGGCCGCCGACATGAGCGCCAGCACGTCCGCCCGGGTTTTTGGCATAAGCGCAATCTTGACTGCATCCGCGTTGGTGTGCGACATGGTTGTTAGGATTTCAACAATCTCTTCCGCGGGATAGGTTCGGGTGAAATTGTGGTGGGACAGGATGACCCGGGCGCCCGCCTCATGGGCCGCCCGGAGCACAGCGTCCCGTTGCCGCGCGCCTGCGGCAAGCTCCAGATCCACCAGATCCGCAAGTCCCGTTTCCGCCGCGCGCATGGCCAGATACCCATAGGCATCCTCCGGCATGGCGCAAACGCCTCCCTCGCCTTCCGTCCTGAAGGTAAAAAGGATGGGTTTATCCGGCAGGGCCCGCCGAAGGGCGGCCAGCGCTTTTAAAACCGCGTCCGTATCCCCCGCGTCCCGGAAATAATCCGCCCGCCATTCCACCAGGTCAAAGGACCCCTTCCGGGCCGCCGCCAGCGCCTCCATAAGGCGATCCGTGTCGGCGGCACAAAGGGGAACGCACAGCTTTGGGCGGCCTTCCCCAAACCGCACACTTTTGATGACAAAGGTATTCATAGCTCAACCCCCTCGCATTTAGCACCAGGCGCCGTCTCCGCTCCGCCGGTTCAATTGCCTGACCGCCTCCCACATTACATCAACGGGCGCCGAGCGGCCCGTCCAGAGCTCAAATTGCAGCGCGCCCTGATTCACAACCATACCAAGTCCGTTTAGGATGGCGCAGCCGGCCTCCTCCGCTTCCCTCAGGAATCTCGTTTTTTCCGGATTGTAAGTGGCGTCAAAGCAAAGCTGCCCTGGCCGCAGGGACGCCTTGTCCAAAATCGTTTCCTCCAGGTTTGGATACATGCCCACGCCGCTCAGGTTCAAAATCACATCGGCGGACTGCGCAAAACCGTGCACCCGGTCCGCCTCCGCCGTTCGGGCCGCCTCCGCGATCCGGGTAAAGTCGCCGTTCAGCTCCGCTGCCAGCCTTTTGCAGGAATCTGAACGGGAGACAATGGCAATCCCCCCGGCGTTCCGCTTGGCTAGGGCGTAGCAGACGGCCCGCGCCGTCCCCCCCGCCCCTATGCACAGGAACCGGGCCGCCGCCACGTCCACGCCCGCTTCCCGTATCAGGGAAAGAACACAGCCCGCGCCGTCCGTATTGTAACCCACGAGGACGCTGTCTCGCGCGACTACTGTATTGCAGGCGCCGATTCTCCGGCAGGCTTCATCCAGTGTGTCGATATACTTCATAATCTCCAGCTTATGCGGCTTTGTGACGGCAAAGCCCGCGCAATTCATACAGCGAAGCCCCCGCACCACGTCCTCCAGATCGGCCTTTCCCACCTCTACCGGGAAATAACAGTAGTCGAGCCCCGCCGCCTCAAAGGCGGCGTTTTGCATGACCGTAGTAAAGGACTGCCCCAGCGGCGTCCCCAAAAGCGCAACCAGCTTCGTGTGTACGGCGATCGCCATTTTTTTGCGCCCTCCCTTGTCTCTCCGAATAACCTTGCGGCAGAATTTCAGAACGGGTCTAGTTTACCAGAACCGGCGAGAAATCACAAGCGGGAATCGCCGCCGTTCATGGCAAACGGATGAATGAGCGAAACGGCAATACGCAGCGATTAGCCGCCCACAGCGCCGGCACAATCGCCTCTACGTTGGAAATAACGACTTTTATCGCAATCCAAAACCGACGGTTTTCGCTTTCCTGATTGTCTATAATGAAGCTTGTCGGAGGGCAGGCTATGCGGGTAATATACGTTGATACACTGTTTGCGATCAATTTCATCGTCAATTATATCGTACTGCTTGCCACTGCCAAGGTAAGCGGTTTCGCCGAATCCCGGCGCCGGATCGCGCTGGGGGCGGCGATTGGCGGCATTTATGCCGTTCTGGCAGTGGTGCCGGGCGGTTTTTTGACAAGTCCGTGGATCAAAATCGCCGTGGGCGCGCTGCTCGTGCTTGTGGTCTTCGGAAGCCGCAGGCGGCTGCTTCGGACAGGGCTGATTTTCTTTGCCATCTCCGCGGCTTTTGGAGGAACGGTTCTGGCCGTTTCCATGCTGACCGGCGACGTTCTGTCCTCCGGGGTGTATCTGCCTGTTCCCTTTAAGGTGCTGGCCCTGGCCTTCTGCGTATGCTATATCGTGCTCAAACTGGTGTTTACGCGGCTTGGAAAAACGGCGGGACAGGGCGCCGTGTTGCCGGTTCGCCTGGCACACAAGGGGAAAAGCTGTACGCTGAACGCGCTGGTGGACACGGGGCATACCCTCTCGGATCCGCTGACCGGCGGTGATGTGCTGGTGGTAGAGCGGGATGCGATTCTGCCGCTGTTTTCCCAAGAAGTCCGCCTGGCTATGGAAAACGGGGCGGCGTTGGATCCGGTGGCGTTTTTAGAACGGGAGCCGGAGGTCGCCGCGTTCGGGTTCTACCTGATTCCCTACACCGCCGTGGGCGTGGGGCATGCCCTGCTGCTGGCCTTCAGGCCGGAGGGCGTTTGGATCGGAAAAACGCGGCAGAAACGTATGGCGGTAGCGCTGTCACCCACACGGGTATCTGACGGCGGACCCTATACGGCATTAATAAGCGGAGGCGCGGTTGCATGAAGGTGTCGGTTCGGTTCTACATAAAGGCGCAGGCGCTGCTGGCGAATTTGGGACTCCATCTTCCCGGCGCAATTTATTACATTGGAGGCAGCGAGGTCTTGCCGCCGCCCCTGTCGAAGGAAGACGAGGCGGCGCTGATCACCCGGCTGGACGCAGGGGACGCGTCCGCGAAAAAGCTCCTGATCGAACGGAATCTGCGGCTGGTGGTTTATATTTCCCGCCGCTTTGAAAATACCGGCGTAGGGATCGAGGACTTGATCTCCATCGGGACAATCGGGCTGATCAAGGCCGTCAACACATTTAACGCAAGCAGAAACATCAAGCTGGCCACCTATGCCTCCCGCTGCATTGAGAACGAAATTTTGATGCACCTGCGAAAGGTGAGCCATCAAAAAACAGAGGTCTCCTTCGACGAGCCCCTGAACACAGACTGGGACGGCAACGAGCTGCTGCTCAGCGACCTCTTAGGGACGGACGGGGACATGGTGATGCGGCCCCTGGAGGAGGACGCCGACAGAGAGATTTTGATGGGCGCGCTGGAAAAGCTGTCCGAGCGGGAAAAGTCAATCATCGTTTTGCGCTTTGGGTTGAACGGCACCCAGGAAAAAACCCAAAAAGAGGTGGCGGATTTACTGGGCATTTCCCAGTCCTATATCAGCCGTTTGGAAAAGCGGATCATCCTGCGCTTGCGACGGGAGATGTCCCGATATATTTGATCCTTTTTGTTTTTTCCAAAAGGCGCCCCAAAAAAGAAAAACGACGCCGGACGCGGGATTCTTCCTGCCGCGTCCGGCGTCGCTTTGCAATGCTTTACGGTATGGTTGTACGGACCTTATTGCTTGGCAAACAGCATGCCCATGTACCGCAGGCAGGAAACGCCGTCTATATCCACAAGATCAATCACATAGCCCTCGTCCCGGCCATAGCCCGGCTGATAGCAGGTGGTTTCGTCCACGGCCACCAGGGGGATGCTAAGTCCCGACTCACTGTCTACAACTGCGGGATACCCGTTTCCCGTGGAAATGGTGAGCAGGGCATCTTCCGCATAAAGCCCGTTCATATAGGTGTCGTCTACACTCGGCACATAGGCCCAGTCACCGATAAAGGCATCGAAATTTTCTACGCTCAACTCACCCAGCACGTCACACAGATAGTACTCCATTCCAAAAAGGCAGAAGGAGAAAGCGACCTCGCCGCTGTCCGTCGTTACATATCTATACCGCCCGCCGTCCATGTCCTGGAAGGTTCCGTCGCTCTGGGGGATCATGCCAATTTCCTCGCCCAAAATGCTGACGGTCAGCCTTCCGTCCTCGTTGATGAAGCCATAGGTGGAGGGATAGCTGTACAGCCCTGTGTAAGGCAGAAGCTCCGCCTCCGTCAGGGTGATGTCCTGGGTTTCCGGGTCTTCCGCGATTGTGGGTTCGAACCCGGTCTTATTTGCCATGGCCGCCAGCAGGATTTCCCCGCAAAGCAGGCTGGCGGCGTAGGCGCCGGCGTTTGTGTTGCCGGATATGAATACCCCCAGATTTGTTTCCTGGTTCAGCATGAGCATACTGTGGAAATATACGGAATCCCCACCGTGCTCCATAATAGTGGAGCCAACATCCTCACTCATCCAGACAAAGCCCATTTCATTATTAAAGGTGTATCGGTCGCTGTCAACCTCTGCCGGAGTTAAAAGGGTATCCACGCCGGACTGTCCCAGCACGGTGGTTCCGTTATAGACGCCGCCGGAAAGCATGGTTTCCATATATTTTGCCATATCGGCGGCGGTAGAAGCCAGGCTGCCCGCCGGAAGCTGTCCGATGTAGAGGGTTTCCTCCGCGCCGGCGGAGGCGGATTCATAGCTTTTGGAGACGTTCGCGTCCGCGGCCCGGATGAAGGTGGTATCGTTCATGCCCATTTTGGAGAATACATATTCGTCCATGTATTTGACATAGCCGTCCATATAGCTTAGCTCCGGATAGGCCGTGTTCGCCAGCGCCGCGCCCATGAGGGTGATGGCGGTGTTGGAGTAGGCCTGTGTATCTCCCACGCCCGCCACCAGATAGCTGTCGTTCAGGTCCGTTACGATGCTGTTAAATTTATTGGTAATCAAATCCTGGTCGTAGCCGATGAAATAGGGCATAATGCTGCTCTGTATGCCGGAGGTATGGTGCCCGATGCTTCGCAGCGTAAGAACGGCGGTGTTCCCGCCTCTGGCCGGATGGGCGGCGATATTCAGCTCCGGCAGATAGGCGGTGATGGAAGCGTCCAAATCCATACGCCCCTGCTCCACAAGCTGCATAACGCCCATTGCCGTAAAGGTTTTGGAAATGGAAGCCACCTCAAAAAGGGTATCCTCGGAAACTGTTATGGAATTTTCCACATCCCCATATCCGAAGCCCTGTGTCCATGCGGTATCCTCGTTATCCAGATCCACCACGGAAAGAGTCATGCCCGCCATATCCAGCATCTCCATGACCTGATAGACGGTAGGAATGGCAAAATCCTTCAATTCCGCGTATTCGTCTCCATCCTCCACAAAGATAGGCCGCAAAAGCCCATAGCTGACCACTGCTCTGCCGCTTTCATTTATGTAAGGGGCGTAGTCCAGCTCCGTTTCCACGCCATTCACTACGGCGCTGTGGGAACCGATGGTCAACGTGGCGGTCATCCTTTCATGGGTAATCTCAATCACGCCGTTTTTCCAGACGGCCTTGCCGCCGCAGCTTTCCACGGCTGCACGAAGGGGAATCGGCTCGCCGATTTCGGCCTTGAAGGGCTGCAAAGCGCTTTCCCGGGCATTGGAAAGCGGCAGGTCGATAGACGCGTCGTAAATTTGGGGAATGGTCAGCGCGCCGGCCGCAGGCCCGGCCACGCCGAGGCACAAAACCAACGCCAACAGGAAGGATAGGCAGCTCTTGCTTCGTTTCATATTTTTCTCCTTTACTTCTGGCTTCTATCCGAAACGGAAGGAATTGCTTTGGACAAAAATTCCGGTATTTCCAATCTCTTCTAGCATACGCACTTTTTATAAAATTGTCAAGACAAACACGATTTGAGTTTCCGTCATTCAAGTTTCAAACGTAAAAAGAAACCCGAAAAAAGTTGTTGACAAGCAAATTTAAATCCATTATAATTAAATTCGTTGAGTCCAATAAAGTAGCTGCGTAGTTGATCTGTTTGCTTGCAAGCCATTGAGAGACACGGGCTTATAGCTTTGAAGACGCTGGTGTAGCTCAGTTGGCAGAGCAGCTGATTTGTAATCAGCAGGTCGGGGGTTCAAGTCCGTCCACCAGCTCCATTAAAACTTAATACGGAGGAGTTCCCGAGTGGCCAAAGGGGGCAGACTGTAAATCTGTTGTCAGTGACTTCGGTGGTTCGAATCCACCCTCCTCCACCAAGTAAAAAACCTTGTAGTTTCAACCACTACAAGGTTTTTTTGTTGAAATGGACGTTTTCAGTTTTGACCCCTATAAATCCGGAAAAATTTTATTTACTAGGGTCAAAACTGGGGTCAAATATCCCACAAAAAACAAGCCGCGAGACTCACACATGACGTATGGGTCTCGCGGCTTGCCGCTATGCTTGCCGAACGTCCGCCATCACGTCGCGCAACGGTTCAGCGCGTCGCCCTACTAAATTCGATTTGCCGCGTTCATCAGAAGCACGTCCAGATACTTCACCTTGCCACAATTGGCCAGCCAATAATCCGGAGCCGCAATCGCGCCGACCGCTGCCAGCTTGCTGATCGCCGCGTCCGCCGTGGTGATGCTTGTCCCTGCCGCCTTGTATGTAAGCCCGCCCAGGCTGATCAACAGCACGTCCAGGTATTTCACCTTGCCATAGCTTGCCGTCCAGTAGTCCGGCGACGTTATCACCCCGGCGGTCACCAATGCCTTGATCGCCAGCGGTACGGATTCCGCTAAATAGTCCGCGCTGGCCCAGCCGGTGACCTTGCCGTCCGTCACATAGAGCCAACTGCCGGACTTCTTTG
>Ga0153972_1000706_pt1 | contig 10856 bp, 9 predicted proteins | sample TSGA056MetaG_FD_104732 | JGI IMG/M metagenome (GOLD analysis project Ga0153972, IMG submission 104732) | Attine ant fungus gardens microbial communities from Georgia, USA - TSGA056 MetaG | ecosystem: Host-associated > Fungi > Mycelium > Unclassified | place: USA: Georgia, George L Smith State...
CAGACATCTTACTTGGCAGCCGCCCATAAACAGTTTAGTTTTTATACTGTCTTATGCAGGACTGCCTTAAGGTTGCGCTTTTTATTTTAAAAAATCAAATATTTATACATAAATTATCCCTTTCTGCACAAATTAGTCTTGATATAAAAAGCAAGCAAAAGAGGAGATTTATATATGAAGGCGACAGGAATAGTTAGAAGAATCGATGATTTGGGACGTGTTGTAATTCCAAAAGAAATACGCAGGACAATGCGAATTCGTGAAGGCGACCCACTGGAGATTTATACCGACAAGGACGGAGAGGTAATATTTAAAAAGTATTCACCAATGATGGAGCTATCCGACTTTGCAGCGCAAATCTGCGACAGCATCCATAAAACCACAGGCGCAATCACTGCGATTTGCGACCGTGACAGCGTTATAGCAGGGGCTGGAATAAGTAAAAGAGAAATTATGGACCGCCGCATAAGCTCGGGTCTCGAGCAGATTATGGAAGACCGTGCTCTATATAAGCCAAAAAATAGCCCCGAAATTCCGCTTTGTGAGAATGACGAAAAAATCTGCATATCCGTTGCAGCGCCAATACTGGCTTCGGGCGATATTCTCGGCTGTGTAATGTTTTTAGTGCAAAAAGGTGAAGCAGCTCACGGGGAAACAGAGCAGAAGCTTGCACAAACAGTTGCAGCCTTCCTTGGAAGGCAAATGGAAGAATGAAAACCATTGATTGGATGACACCGCTTTTGACGGGGTGTCATCCAATTTTTTTGAATATTGTGTTGTTAAAATCACGCAAACGCCGCACGCAATTTTGCGATATATTTATAAAACCAACAAACTTGTTTTTAACCCTGCTGTTTAAATTGACAAAAAGGGTCAAATATAGTACGATATTGTCAAATAAATGTTGCCAGTATAGGTTCGGAAAACAACGGTCCGAATGTTTCTACCGTAACGCCAAAAGGTTACGACTATTGGCTTGCAAGCGCTCCGAACGCAATCTGTCGATTTTTCGGGCGAACTTTAGGGCAAGCAGACTTCTAAAAAGTCTGTTTTTTTGTTGCCTATGAACCAATACATGTTATGAAAGGTAGATTTCTTATGCGTCTTATGGAAGAAAAAATTCTATCCGAGGGAAAGGTTTTGCCTGGCGGCATACTAAAAGTGGGCAGCTTTCTGAACCAGCAGCTTGATATGGTTTTTTTCAAAGAAATGGCAAAAGAAATCGCCAGACTTTTTACAAACGATAAGGTCACAAAAATACTTACTGTCGAAGCCTCAGGAATTGCAATTGCCGTCGCCGCAGGACTTGAAATGAACATTCCTGTTGTCTTTGCCAAAAAGCATCAAACAACGAACCTTGACGGCGGAGTTTATTGCGCGAACGTCTATTCTTTTACACATGGAACAACCTACCAAATCGTAGTCAGCGAAGACTATCTTAACCAAAACGACACGGTGCTGCTTGTGGACGATTTCCTTGCTAACGGCAAAGCGCTTGAAGGGCTTTGCGAAATTGTAAGTCAGGCGAATTCTTCTCTTGCAGGTGCCGCAATCGCAATTGAAAAGCATTTTCAAGGCGGCGGCGCAGCGCTTCGTAGCAAGGGCATAAGAATCGAGTCGCTTGCAAAAATCAAGAGCATGGGCGACGATGGTTCAATCGAATTTTTCTAAACTGTTTTCATCCCCTTTCAGGGTTTTGAAATAATAAAAGAAACGAAAATTTTGGAGGAAGAAAAATGAAAAAGTACCTAGCACTAATTCTTGCACTTGTAATGGTATTTTCATTGTGCGCATGCGGCAGTAGCGATGACAAAACAACTGACGACAGCAACGTAAATGAAAATAATGCAGATTTCAAAATCGGCGTAATCCTGCTTCACGATGAGCAGATTGGCTACGATTTCGCACATATGTCTGGTATCAAGGCAGCTTGCGAAGCTCTTGGCATTGCCGAAAGCCAGATTGTCTTCAAGTACAACGTCCCTGAAGATGAGACCTGCTATGATGCAGCAGTTGACCTTGCAGAGCAGGACTGCGATATCATCTTCGCTGATAGCTTCGGTCACTCATCCTATATGCTTCAGGCAGCAGCCGAGTATCCTGAAATCATCTTCGCACACGCTACAGGAACTGACGCTTACTCAACTGAGCTTACAAACTATGTGAACTATTTCACAGGCATCTATCAGTCACGTTATGTTTCTGGTGTTGTTGCTGGTATGAAGCTGAAAGAGCTTCTTGACAGCGGCGAAGTAACCGAGCCACATGTTGGATATGTCGGCGCATTCCCTTATGCAGAGGTTGTCTCAGGCTACACAGCATTTTTCTTGGGCGTTCAGTCCATCGTCCCTGAGGCTTACATGGACGTCACCTTCACAAACTCTTGGGCAGACATGACCGCCGAAAGCGAAGCTGCAAACGCACTTATCGCACGTGGCTGCGTTGTTATCAGCCAGCACGCTGACACCACCGGCGCTCCAAGCGCTGCACAGGCAGCTCTTGACGCCGGCACAACAATCTACTGCGTTGGCTACAATGTTGACATGCTTTCTGTAGCTCCAACCGCTGCTTTGACCTCCGCTCAGAACAACTGGGCAGTTTGCTACACCGAAATTATCAAAAAGGCAATGAACGGCGAAGAACTTCCCAAGGATCTGGCTTATGGCTACGAAGCAGACGGCGTACAGATTTCCGAGCTTGGCAAAAGCTGCGCTGACGGCACAGCAGAAAAGGTTGCCGAAGTTGAGGCTGCCCTTAAGTCAGGCGAACTACACGTTTTCGATACTTCCACATGGACAGTTGACGGCGAGCATCTTGACAGCTACGACACCTCATGGGGCTTTGAGGGCACCCAGCTAATCTGGGACGGCTATTTCCACGAGTCCGAAGTTATCTCCGCTCCTCTATTCGATATCTCTATCGATGGTATCACAACACTTAACTAAGACTTTCAGATCCAATATGGGCAGCCTTTTAAAAGAGGCTGCCCGAAGCGGTATTGAGTAGAGCTTAAAGGGGAAATAATTGCCCTTTAAGCTGTGCTTTTTACATAATGAAAAAAGGGGGGCATAGTTTTGCAGGAAAAGGTTGCTGCTGTCCAGATGAGGGACATCACAAAGCGCTTTGGCGCCGTTACAGCAAACGACAAAGCTTGGCTGGATATTTATAGAGGCGAAATTCTTGCGCTTCTCGGAGAGAACGGAAGCGGAAAAACCACACTAATGAACATGCTAGCAGGAATTTATTATCCCGATGAAGGTCAAATTTTTGTTGATGGGCATGAAGTATCCATCCGCACCCCAAAAGATGCGTTTGATTTCGGCATCGGCATGATTCACCAGCACTTCAAGCTTGTTGATGTTCTAACCGCCGCCGAAAATATTGTACTTGGTCTAAAAGGCAAGGGTAAGCTTGACATGAAAGCGGTATCAGCCAAGGTGCATGAAATTTGCGACCTATACGGCTTCGAGGTTGACCCAGAACAGAAGATATACGATATGTCAGTTTCACAGAAGCAGACGGTTGAAATCATCAAGGTACTTTACCGTGGTGCGGATATCCTTATTCTTGACGAGCCGACAGCAGTTTTGACGCCGCAGGAAACCGATAAGCTTTTTGCCGTACTGCACAACATGAAAAAGGACGGCAAAGCAGTCGTTATAATCACCCACAAGCTTCACGAGGTTGAAGATATCTCCGATAGAGTTGCAGTTTTGCGAAAGGGCCAGTTTGTCGGCGATATGATTACGAAGCAAACAACCCCGGAGGAAATGACCAACATGATGGTTGGCCATGCCGTATCCCTAAACATAAACAGGCCCGAACCAAAAAACGTTGAACCACGCCTAAAGGTCCGAAACCTCACAGTGCGTGACATCGAGGGAATTATAAAGCTTGACGGCGTGTCCTTTGAAGCTAGAAGCGGCGAAATTCTCGGAATAGCCGGAATTTCAGGGTGTGGACAGAAGGAACTTCTTGAAGCGATTGCAGGTCTGCAGAAGGTGGAAAAAGGCGAAATAACATATCTTGCACAAGGAGGCGAAGCCGAATCTCTTATCGGTAAATCCCCAAGAGAGATTTCAGACCTTGGCGTTGCGCTTTCCTTTGTACCTGAGGATAGACTTGGCATGGGTCTCGTCGCAAATATGGATCTCACAGATAACATGATGCTGCGATCCTTCAGGCGTGGCAAAGGTCTTTTTACTGACAGAAAATCGCCGCACATCCTTGCTGAAAAGGTGGTTGATGAGCTTGATGTCAATACCCCCGGCGTTGACATTCCTGTCAGGCGGCTTTCGGGCGGCAACGTGCAAAAGGTGCTGGTTGGCCGTGAAATTGCCTCCTCTCCCTCGGTACTTATGACGGCGTATGCTGTCAGAGGGCTGGACATCAATTCTTCCTACACAATATATGACCTCATTAACAAGCAGAAAGATAAGGGTGTTGCCGTCATCTACGTTGGGGAAGATCTTGATGTATTGCTTGAACTTTGCGACCGCATTCTGGTTCTATGCTCTGGCAAGGTCAGCGGCATTGTGGACGGCAAGGGTGCCAGCAAGCGTGAGGTTGGCCTTATGATGACAAAGCTGGGAGGAGAAAGCTAATGACAGAAGAAATTAGAGAGCCTCTGCTTAGAATTTCAAAGCGAGACACCATCGCAAGGGGTAAGGCATACCTTATCCGTGCCTCAGCTTTGGTGCTTGCGCTTATCCTGAGCGGCCTTATCATTTTTGGCATCACGAAGCTAAACCCCGTAAGTGTATATGCCGCAATGTATAAAGGCGCCTTCGGAACAAGCACCCGTGCATGGATTACAATTCGAGACACCATGATGCTGCTATGTATCGGTATCGGTCTTGCCCCTGCGTTTAAGATGAGATTCTGGAACATCGGAGCCGAGGGTCAAATTCTTGCCGGCGGCATTGCAACCGCTGCCTGCATGATTTATTTTAATAATCTTCCAACTCCGCTTCTGCTTATCGTAATGGCAATCGCAGCCATCGTTGCAGGCGGCATATGGGGTCTCGTTCCGGCCTTTTTTAAGGCGCGCTTTGGCACAAACGAAACTCTTTTCACACTGATGATGAACTACATAGCAATTCAGCTTACCTCCTACTGTGTTTCACTTTGGGAGAACCCTTTCGGTTCAAACAGCGTAGGTATTATAAATCCCAAGACCTTCGCCGGTTGGTTTCCGAAGATTTTCGGTCAGCAATATGCACTTAATGTCATTATTGTGCTTGCGCTGGCAGTCTTGATGTTTGTCTATATGCGATACACCAAGCATGGCTATGAAATCTCTGTTGTCGGCGAAAGCGAAAACACCGCAAAATATGCAGGTATAAAGGTCGGCAAGGTTGTTATGCGCACCATGGCAATTTCCGGCGCAATCTGCGGCATTGCAGGTTTCATCGCCGTTTCGGGTGCAAGCCACACCATCTCAACCTCCACCGCAGGCGGGCGGGGGTTTACAGCAATTATCATTGCATGGCTTGCGAAGTTCAATACGTTTATAATGATTGCAGTCGCATTGCTTTTAGTATTTCTCGAAAAAGGAGCTGCGCAGATTGCCTCACAGTTTAATCTTAACAACTATGCCTCGCAGATGATTATCGGCATTATCCTTTTCTTCCTGATTGGCTGCGAGTTTTTCATCAACTACAAGGTCACCTTCCATAAAAGTTCAAAGAAGGAGGATGCATCATGACACAGGTATTTTCACTAATCCAGGCGGCTCTTGTTTTCGGCACCGTAATCCTCTTTGGCGCTCTTGGTGAAATTCTCACCGAGAAATCCGGCAACCTCAACCTTGGTGTTCCGGGTATTATGTATCTTGGCGGTATAGCCGGAATTGCAGGCGGCTTTTTCTACGAGACTTATGCATCAAGCCCCATCGGCTTTGTCGGGCTTATAATCGCCTTGGTCTGCTCCGTCATCGTGTCCGGTTTAGGCGGTCTGATCTACAGCTTCCTTACGATTTCCCTTCGAGCAAACCAGAATGTTACGGGTCTTACCCTAACAATTTTCGGCGGCGGCGTTGCAAACTTTTTCGGAGGCAGTCTTAACAAAATTGCCGGCGGTGTTGGTCAGATTTCGCTGTCTGCAACCTCTGGCGCATTCCAGAAGGTACCAAGCTTTCTTAGAAATGTCAGTGTTTTCTCGTCTCTTGGCTTCATGGTTTATCTGGCAATAATTATCGCCATTATAATGGGCTATGTTATGCAAAAGACCAGAATTGGCCTTAACCTTCGCGCAGTCGGCGAAAGCCCTGCAACCGCTGATGCCGCCGGTATCTCCGTTACAAAGTATAAATATCTTGCAACCTGTTTAGGCGCGGTTATTTCAGGGCTTGGCGGCCTCTATTATGTAATGGATTACACCAAAGGAACATGGTCGGCTGACGGCGGAATTGAAAAGCTTGGCTGGCTTGCGGTTGCGCTTGTTATCTTCGCAAGATGGAAGCCTGTTTCAGCAATTTGGGGTTCATATCTGTTCGGACTGCTGTCATGGATGTATCTTTACATTCCGGGTCTTACAAGGTCCTCACTTGAAATTTTCAAGATGCTTCCGTATGTCGTGACTATTTTGGTGCTTGTCGTCGTTTCCCTTCGCAATCGCAAGGAAAACCAGCCCCCCCAGAGCCTTGGTCTGGCATATTTCAGGGAAGAGCGTTAACAAAGCTTGCAATTATCCACTTCTTGAGTTATAATAAAAATGTATGTGAAAAAACTAATTATGAAAGGAACTAGCATGAAGAAACTAGGACTTTGTCTGCTAGCGATCGCACTGGTTCTATCCCTAGCAGGATGCAGCACAATAGCAAATCTACTTAACAGTGATTTTGACGCAAGTCTTTATGTCAAGGGCAAGCTTGACGTTATGTACGTCGGCGAAGCGAGTGATGAATTCTTCGACATTCTTGAAGACGGCGGCAGAGAAAGCGCAACCGAACAGTACGAGGAAGTGATGGAGATTCAGTATAAATACCTTACATCCTACTACATGGACATCTACACCGAGTACCTCTCTGAGGAAACAGTTGACCTTTGCATGGGAGTCGTCAAGGATATTTATGCCAAAGCTAACTACGAGGTCGCCGCTGCTAACAAAGCAGAAGACGGCAGCTTCAACGTCAATGTTACGGTAACACCAATTACGATTCTTGTGGACTTCTTTGATAAATATTACGATGCTCTGTATGACGATTACTATGAAAAGTACTATGAAGCATTCAATGCGGAGATGAGCGATGAAGAATACGAGGATCTTCTGTCTGACTCTGAGGAATACTATACCACGCTCGTCTTCACAAAGCTTCGTGAAATGATAGACAACGGTGAGCTTTCATATGGTAAGCCTGAAATCTTCGTGGTTCGTGTGTATGAAGAGTCCAAAAACCTATTTACCGTCTCCGACACAGACATTACAAGCATTGACTCAATAATTATGACCTATCCTTCATAAAACTTGATAATACATAAAAAGAACCGCTATCTTGAACTGCCCAAGGAAGTTAAACACATTTCTTCCAAAACAAGAAGACCTGACAAAAAGTCAGGTCTTTTATTTGTTTAGGTGAAGATGCTTAAATTTTTTTATTGTAAGCATTTCATATCTATTATCTCAAGAAAACCAGCGCCGACAAATGCTATCAGCTCCTGTTAATTATTTTATCATATCGACAAATTCGTCCTCTGTCAAAACTGCTATACCCAAGCTTTCGGCTTTTGTAAGCTTTGATCCTGCGTTTTCGCCCGCTATAACATAGTCAGTTTTCTTTGAAACAGAGCCTGACGCTTTGCCGCCGAAGCTTTCAATTATTTCAGCGGCCTCGTCTCTGGTATACCCTGAAAGCGAGCCGGTCAGCACAAAGGTTTTTCCGAGAAATCTTGTATCACTAAGCTCCTCTTTGCTGGTAAAATCGACACCAGCCTGCCGCAGCAGGCTTATTTGATGTTGCGACTGCTCGTTTGCAAAATAGTCGATCAAATACTCTGCAGTCACCGGACCAATGTCGGGAATCGACATGAGCTCCAATGGGGCTGCATTCATCACCTCATCTAAATTCTTATAGTGTCTTGCAAGCACCTTGCCCGCTTTTTGTCCAACCTGTCTGATACCGAAGGCGCAAAGTAGTCTTGCAAGCCCACGTCCTTTGCTGTTTTCAATAGCCGCAAGAAGGTTTTCGGCTGATTTTTGTCCCATGCGGTCAATCGCCGCAACGGACTGTGGCTCAAGATAATACAATTCCGCCGCAGAAGAAATTAATCCGGCGTTTATAAGACCATCTACCACTGCCCGTCCAAGGCCATCAATGTCCATAGCATCTCTGGACGCAAAATGCGCAATATTCCGAAGCCTCTGCGCAGGACACTCCGCACCTGTACAGCGATATGCTGCCCCATCTAGGTCTCTTACAACGTCGCTTCCGCATTCGGGGCATTTATTCGGAAGCTTATATGGCATACTCAAAGAAGGTCGCTTGTCTAAATTTACGCTTATAACCTCCGGAATAATCTCCCCTGCCTTCTGCACTAAAACCGTGTCGCCAATGCGAATGTCCAGAGAATTTATGAAGTCCTGATTATGCAGCGTAGCATTAGTAACGGTAGTGCCTGCGAGCCTAATAGGCTGCACAACAGCCTTTGGCGTCAAGACTCCGGTACGTCCAACACCAACGACAATATCAACTACAACACTCTCCTTTTGCTCGGGAGGGTATTTGTATGCCACGGCCCACTTTGGGGCTTTTGAAGTGCTTCCAAGCTCTTTGCGCTGCGCAAGAGAGTTCACCTTGATCACCGCTCCATCCATATCGAAGGGGTAATCCTCTCTGTGTTCGCCCAAGAACTTAATGCGCTCAGTGCAGTCGGTAATATTGTCATAGAGTTTGTAATCTACAGTCGGAAAGCCAAATGCCTTCAAATCGTCCAGCGTTTGGGTGTGGGTTTCGTATTCCCTCTCGCTAAACTGAATGTTAAACACGACAATATCAAGCTTTCTTTTTTCGGCAATTTTGGCGTCAAGCTGCCTAAGTGAGCCTGCCGCCGCATTGCGGGGGTTCGCAAGAAGCGCCTGCCCGTCAAGCTCACGCTCCTTGTTTATTTCCTCAAACGTTTCACGGGACATATATACCTCGCCTCTTATAATAAGCCGTCCCGTTGCGTTAATTTTCTTCGGCAAAGACCTAATGGTTTTAAGGTTTTCTGTAACATCCTCCCCAACTAAACCATCGCCTCTTGTAGCGCCTCGGACAAAAACGCCGTTTTCATATTCAAGCGAAACCGACAACCCATCGATTTTCGGCTCAACGTCATAGGTGACGCCTTCTCCAATCGTAGCTGCAACTCTCGTTCCAAAGGCAAAAAGCTCTTCATAAGAAAACACATCCATCAGGCTCTCGAGCGCAACATGATGTGCAACGGGGGAAAACTTCTCAAGCGCCTTGCCGCCAACCTTTTGAGTTGGAGAGTCTGCGTCTTTAAGCGTCGGATTTTCCTCTTCAAGCGCAATCAGCCTGTGAAGCAGCTTGTCGTATTCGTAATCAGAAATGCTCGGTGCATCCTCCACATAATAGCGGCGGTTGTGCATTTCAATTTCGGCTCTTAAAGCCAGGATTTCTTCTTTTGCATCCATTCGTAATTTACTCCATAGTGATATATGTTTGGGGAACCTGCCCGACAATCACGGTTTCAACAAGCAAAACCTCAGTTGTAACCGTTGTTTCAATTTTTGTCCACGGAACAATGATAATTACGTCCACTGAAACGTTAAGCGAAATCTTATGCTGTGTCTGATTTATGCCGCTTGATGCAAAATCGTTGATATAATCAGCATGACTTGAAGAAAGCATGATAATATCAAGAGGAATTTGGGGACCCTTGCCTTGCGAAAGGTTAGTTCCAATAAGGTTTCCAAGCGGAATTTTAACATTAAGTGCGCCGCTCGAAGCATCTTCAATCACGTTTTTAATCAACTCTGAGCTTAGCGAGTTAATTAGTGTTGTATTCGTTGAGAAAGCAGTAATCTTTCCATCTGTATCCTTCTCAAAAACAACAAAATCATCGAAATTATAACCGCCCTGCGACATCATCTTCAGAACGGTATCATTTATAGCATAGGTAATCATATCGCTTGCCTGCATTCTGGCTGCAACAGCAGAAATCGATCTAAGCTGCAGGCTTGCCGGAATCATAATTGCTAAAACGACTAAAAGGATTATTATGACCCTTACCTTGCGTCTTGATGCTTTCGTAATGGGACGCATATTGATTCCAAGAGTAAATGGCCTTCTTGGTCTGCGTGGGGTATACACACAAATCACCACCTGTGTGTAATCCTATGCGTTACAGCAAGTACATTAGTCTTTAGAAATTTCTTCTAAAAATGAGACTGCGAGCCTTAGCATATCGTCGCACTCCGAAATTTTTGCAATACCAGATGGTGAGTGAATATTACGAACGGCAACCGAAACCGCTCCCACCTTAACGCCGCCAAGGCTTTTTTGAATTGCACCGGCATCTGTTCCGCCTGCAATCCGATTCTTTGTTTGCCATTGCATATCAAGGCTTTCGGCAGTATCGCAAAGGAGCTTATAAAGCCCTCTGTCATAAACTGTTGCTCCGTCCATAAAAGGAATTACAATGCCGTCGCCGCTTGCGCAAATCTGCTTTGCGTCTGAAACTCCCGGCATATTCGTTGCGGTTGTTCCTTCAAGCACAAGGCAAACATCGCAATTAACAATTGCAGATGCAACAATTGCTCCACGGGTTCCAACTTCCTCCTGAACTGTAAAGGCAAACCATGTGTCGCATGGCAAATCGCTTTCAATAAGCCTGATCATGGCTGCGCAACCG
>Ga0153972_1000708_pt1 | contig 10846 bp, 8 predicted proteins | sample TSGA056MetaG_FD_104732 | JGI IMG/M metagenome (GOLD analysis project Ga0153972, IMG submission 104732) | Attine ant fungus gardens microbial communities from Georgia, USA - TSGA056 MetaG | ecosystem: Host-associated > Fungi > Mycelium > Unclassified | place: USA: Georgia, George L Smith State...
AATGTTTGATAAAAGTAGGTGAGAGGGCAATTCCATCCACCGGGGTCGCTGAAAACTTGCAAACGAGCTGACCAGTTTGTGCATCCCTAACTTAGACGTGATGATCATAGAGAGACCAACATGAAGGGAGTTTCCCGTCAGGTGAGTGCTCAGACCAGCGAATATACACTTGATAGTCAGAGTCGACAGGACGAAAGTGGGCAATGTCGTGATTCCATGAATGACAGGCGACGGAGTCAAGTATAGGCAGGTTGACGAGGGCCAGACCATCGGATGCTAGGGCTGGATACGAGTATTCTTCCACCTTGATCTCCAAAGAATACATGCCTGCGAGATCCAGCCAATGCCAAACTTGCCAAACTTGCAGTGATAATGAGTCATCACATAAGGCGCATGCAACAGGTCGTTGCATGTTTGGAAGCCAGCCTTTTCGCCATTTTGAACAATCAGACAGAATTCGGCGATAAATTCGTCAGCATTGTGGTAACGAGAATTTTCGGGTATTGGGGTTTTGAGGATAGGTGAGAGCTGGTGGAATAATCCATCGGAGTAGAGATAATAAGTGGGACAGGGTTAACGAATGATGGTGTTGAGAGGAAGGACTCGGGGCAACAGAGGCTGGAGGTGGTGTTGCGGACTTGATAGTGGCAAGTGGTAGAGAATTAGCGCGCCTACAACGGCGCATGACAGGAAAACACTCACATTTCGAATTGAATGGACTCTCTGCCGCTTTGCAGGAGGTAGTTGATGCTCCCCACCCTCTTCCTGCGATCCTGAGCATGGTGGAAACAAGACACCGAGATCACTCTCAGGTTGTTGATCGGCAGCAAATTGAATGACTGCTGAGCATGTATGCCAGTGTCTTTGGAGTTGACTTTGCCATCATGGTCGACAGGCGCTGCGGAACACATAAATGTGATTGTCACACTGTGACAAAACTTCATACTTTATGCAAGTATTATCACGCGCCAGGATAAGTTTTTCGCCTCCGCTTGGTCTTTCCTCATTCGATTTCGTGCAACATCTATGCAGGACGCAGCCTTGCCCCGACAAAACCCTGGACAATGCGCGACTCAAAAACCGCTGCCCGCTCGTCAATGGTCGACATGTTTGCATGCCCATCTCCACCAGTTTTTTCCACCAGTCAGCTCGATGGGCTCTCCGTAGAAGTCATCATTGAGATTATGTTGCAGCTCAACATTTCTTCCCTCACTCGCTTCCGCTGTCATGCAATGGAAAGGTGGGCATAGGCGCTGATCTGAAGAGTTATGAGATTTGGGTGCTGATGTGATTATGCGATAGACCATTATTTTGGGTACGCTGACCATGACAATATCTGATCGTCTTCTGTTCGACATAGGAGTGCCTAGGATCTATCCTTCAAATGATAGCATATGCACTTCAATCCCCTGCCCCTCCATTCCCGGTTCTTGTGATTGCATTCACTATCGACGGATTTGGTATTGCGCTACAAGTTGACTTTTTCTTTTTCTCTCATTCCGATTTCATGTTATGCAGGATGCTCAAACTAACGGTCTCGTTGCAAGTTTGAAATATCAAGCTGAAGCGAAGATGGGCATCCTGCATGCTGTCTATGGTGAAATCCCTTCTCGGTTCATCTAGCGTCAATCGGATCATTCATTGCGTCAGGTCTTGGTGCTTTTACCTCACCTCTCGTTGCCACTCAGTTCACCCAGCTCTGACATTGGTCATTCCATTATATTATCTCGCCCGGGATTGCCACTTGTGATGCCCCCGTCCTTTTCGAACCAAAACTCTTGACGGTGGGTTGATGTATCTCTTTCCTTTGACTCCTACGAGTTTACTCTCTTGTTCAAGAATATTTTACATCTTTTCGGTCAAGAAACAGCAGAGGAAGGGAAAGATGAGCATAGTTCGCTTAACCAGATCCTTCGTATCAAAGCTGTCCATTTATCCTTGTTTATGTCGGTGTGGAGATGACCATTGGTGGTTTGGTCATTCACCGTTCCTAATCTTGGAGGCTGTTTTGTAGGATTAAGGTTGGATTGTCACATTTGTGCTCAATGTACGTGGCGTGGGTCCTTCTGCAGGTTATATCTCGTCAGGTTTTCTTGGGGTGTGTGTCTTATTCATTGGGCGGCGAACAGTACTCACACATGGACGTGCGCAGGTCTTATGGTTGGGCGTATCGATAGAAAAGTGAGCTGTTGTTCGTAACAAAGGGGCTAGATTTATCCCAGATCCCCTCAGTTCTCACGAACGTCATCCACGAGTTCAGTTCATATAACCAGGTCTTTTCAATTCCCTCGAGCTTGATTTCATAGGTCGGCGAATGTCAGGTCTTGTTCATTTACAGCCTTCTCGCCATCGGGTAAGGAGAAATTTAGTATTGTAGCGTTGTCTTGACTGATCCCTTTGTAGACTCGGACTCATCGTCCGGCTCGTGCCATCCCGCATAGGAGGAGCTGTTGCAGTCTCCATCATCGGAGTGGTTCTTGGGCCTATGTATCCATGGCGATGAATCAAGCCGGACGTGTTCTCCTTCAATGGTTTCTTAAGGGCCTTATTGGCTGGATTGCTGGCTTTTGTCGGGCAGGAAGTGCTGCGATTTCGTTTATAACAGGCGTCATTTTGAGTTCCACGACACAAAGATGATCTAACGAGGTTTGATGCGTCAAGTGAATTGTCATTCGTCGTCATATACACTACCCTTCCTTTCTACGCCAGTTTAGCAGCTACAAATCTTGCACTTGCGATTGATACGGAGACCGGCACAAATGTTTACATTTCCGTTCCTTTCATGGCGCACACCTGAATTGAGTATAAATCTCATCCAATTTTAAGTGCCATGGTGATTGAACGATACAATCTGGACTGTGGTCACCAGTACAACTGCTCAATTCAAGTGATGCTAAGACTGGGTGTTTCACGATAGGTATTGATGTCTGTTCCCACCCATTTCAATTCCTGGGACAATGAAAGCTACTTTGATCATTGCTGTGTCACAGTATTGTTCGTCGTGTGATAACATCTCACATTTCCTTCTCACCCTCACTCCCCAATAGTTAAAGTAATGGCAAATCCAGTCAAATCATTTTCAGCCATTCAAGTTGTCAGTGAGTGCTACTATGTTTGATTGGCTCAGCAGATCAGCTAAATACATGCAGAACTAATTGGCAAGCTCGATAGATTTCCACAGTCACTGGCTATCAAATGTTCTGACAATGTCAATGAGTGTCTTGAAATAATATTGGACCATCGCACCAGGGATGAGCAGCCTTTGGCGCTCACCCCAAACGAATGGTAAGTTGAGCTTATTGTGGATGAGTAGTCCTACATGCTCATGTGGTACAGCATGCTCGTGGAAGGAAGCGAACTAAGTATTGAAATACACAAAAGACATTCCCGAGGACAGAGGATACGGATGCTCGGGCGCACTTCAAAGGAGGAACCGATGTGTAAAGCCAGCATCAGGTTTGACGATTTGTGGAAACATGTGTCTTCCGGAGCAGAAACAAATTGTGAGCGGATCTCTACCTTGATCATTCCTAATTTACTCAGATGACCTTAGCAAAATTCGAGGTGAAATTTGATAATCCGATCCAAGGACTACAGCTGTGGCTGGTCATCGAGGTTCGCTATCATTATGACTGTTATTTACCTTTCGAACACAACCGTAGGTTCGCAACATTGATCCGAACATATTGGATCCAGAGGTCACAAAGATGATGGTAGAATTGAACGAGTTTCAGTCTGTTCTGCATCGCTCTGCTTCTGCAAGCGATATTGCTAGAATGGTGATCGATTTAGGCACCGTAGCCAGCAAGGTAAATGATTGTTGACTAGTGTGCCAATATGTTGTCTGACTAGAAACAGCTGAATCCTGTCGCAGACGCTGTATTCTCTTGTGTCCAGGTCGTTTACCAAGTTTGGTCCTTTTCTGTTTTCAAATTAATAACACAACTGATAGTTTTGGCAGCATTTGAAGACTCAAAAGGAATCCCATGAAGCAATGAAAAGTCTTGCAAACAGCATCCAAGTGCTCGCTGACCAGCTTGAAAGACTGAACGAAGTTCGAATCTCGAATCGACTGTGCCATACCATGAGGGAGTTTCCCGAGATCATGGAAGAAGTGGTTAGCTTTATTTGGAGATGGCTTAAAAACTGGAAATGTATGTGTCCATTCATCTTCATCTGGGCGAAATCGCGACTGATTAGTTGGCTCCAGTCAAGTATATCTTTGTTGACTCTCAAAAGGAGAAAGCGGTTGAGTTGAAGGACAAAATCGATACCTTCAAGGACAAGTTCGACCGAGATCTTAATATAGAGATCCACGTAGCACAAGTTGAAAAGAAAGAGTTGGACAATTTGATGCACATGCTTGGGGAGAATAGGCTTCCTCTACGCGAATCATGTATGGAAGGCACTCGGACTACCATTTTACAAGAGATTGAAAAGGAAATCAAAAACGTCAATGGCCCCAATGTGATCTGGATAAGGGGATCACCGGGCGTTGGGAAATCTGCCCTGGCAGCTAGCATCGCCAATCAACTAGTGGACCAGAAACGCCATGTAATCTCATTCCGGTTCGATCGCACGGAGTCTACCATCACCACAAGCACCCTGTGGCGCACTGTCGCCTGTGATCTTGCCCGCATGTTCCCTTCTCTTCGACAACACTTAGCTCAAGGCGATCTAGGGCAGAACTCATCCGACATTGACCGGCTTTTCAAATCGGTCGTCGAGGTACCATTATCTGCACTGGTTGATACCATTCCACGTGAGGAGCTTCCAGTGATTGTTATTGATGCATTGGATGAATGCGGTGGCCTGAGGCACGATGCACTTGGGAAGAAGGATTTCCAGAATCTCTTGCATACGCTCAAGCGTTGGATTCAGGTCGACCACTTAAAGAAGCTCAAGTTGGTTATCACCAGCCGGCCAGAGGACTGTATCACCTTCCCCGATTCTATCAGCATCCATGATATTCCTTCTGGTCGTGGGGTCAAGCTGGAAGACAGTGTCTCAAATGACATCCGTATATTCCTCCAGTCACGACTTGATGACATGAGAATGGAACCTGGATGGATCGCCAGGGCTCTGGATTATCTGGTTCCTGGTGCTGCTGGTATATTTGTCTGGGCAACCACTGTCGCCAACTTCCTAGAAGACGATCCTGAAGCACGATTTTACATCCTTACATCGAGGGAGGGAGGGGATGAGATAGAGGGGATGGACGATCTGTTTTTTCTGTATGCCAATATTGTCAGGGCAGGATTCGGACGGATTTCAAAGCAAGAGGTCCAAGGGATCGTTTCTGTTATCAGCGCCATGATCTATTCCAAGCAACCTCTCAGTGACGATGTGCTTGTGATGCTTCCTGGAGTCAAGATCGGGACCTCAGATATAATGCCATTGATCCGAAAAGGTCTTGCGTCCGTCATTGGCACTGGCGAAATCCTTCGTTTCCATCACAAGTCATTTGAAGACTATCTTCTCTCGCCCTCGTTTCAACAAGAATTCCCTGAGTTCTCCACTGTTCAGGATCGAGGCCATCATGAACGTCGGCTTGCTGTGTTATGCTTGAAAACTTTGGTATCACCCAAGCTCCATTTCAACATGTGCAGCTTGGACTCTTCGGCCATAAAGAATGTTGATATTCAGCCTGACGTTAAATCGACTATCCCTCCTCTCATTTTGTATTCGTCTCAATTTTGGGCAGATCATCTTGTTCATACTCCGTCTGATGAGCCATATGACCACAAGCTGAAGGAGGGGGTCAAGTTCGTGATGTACGAGAAGCTATTGTTCTGGATAGAGACAATGAGCCTATTGGGAAAAGCGCATGAGGTGTCTTCGATCCTGAAAAGGGCTTTATCATGGAAGGTGTGTTTTCAAGTCATCTCTCTACGATTCATCTGATGTCGGCTGGCTAGCCTCTCAACCTTGATAATGACCTGACATTGTTCATCCACGATGTCCTCCGCCTCATTTCTGCATTCTTCATTCCAATCTCACAATCCGCCCCTCATGTGTACCTCTCAGCACTCCCCTTCGCACCTGAGGAATCTCATGTTGCCAGAAAATTCCGCTCAAGGTTTCATGATGTGTTCGAGGTCACTCAAGGGAAACCTAGTCAATGGCCAATGGCGGTCCTCACTGCAGAGCACCACAAGGCTTCTGTGTTCCATATGGATTTCTCACCAGATAAAAGCATGTTTTCTTCCACATCACTTGGTGCTGCGTATATCTGTGACTCTATGACAGGTCATTGCATTTCAGGCCCATTTGAGATCTTTGGTATGTCTGAAGCCCGCTTTAGCCCTACTGGGAAGCACATTCTATTCAAATATTGGTCTTATGCAGTAGTTTGGGACATTGAGAGGTGTGAGGAGCAGTTCCGAATTGAGGGTTCTGATTTTGCCTTCATTCACCATGATGGAAGAATTGCCTCGGTGGTTTGGTTCGATGAAGGTGGAAACTCAGACGACTCTGAAGATAAAGGTGCAACTCGGATTCTTGTCCGGTTCTGGGATGCTAGCAATGGTGCACTAATACCCAACAGGCTGTTGGAGGTGAATGATGCTGGTGTTGCCCGATTTTCTCCTGATGGGCATTTCCTAGCCATAGGAAAGAAGTCTGAGAACGTCATTGAAATGTGGAACTTGGAAGATAGAAAGGTTTCCAGACAATTCACATATCCTCACGGAAACTTGTCATTTCTCCGCTTTTCTCCGACCAGTGACACGTTGGTGGTCGGATCTGTGAATAACCCTTGCCAAGTTTACCTTTGGAGATTAGACACACAAGAGATGGTGTCGTTCAGCCATGATCTCTATCATGCACCACATATTATTCATTCACTCCTCACCAATTACCTATTTATCCAGCAACTTGACACGGTGGAAATATGGGATATCTCTGCGACCGGCTCAAAAATGATCTGGGAGATGAAGCTTGCATCCAATTCAGGTATAAGCAGTATCTGTCCATCATGCGATGGTCACAGATTTTTGGTCGGATATGGGGATGGAAGTGTGAGGATGTGGAACCTGGACCTGGAGAATTTGGCAATCAATCAGGCTGACACTATGGACACTCGAAATGATACCGATGAGCCGCGAGTTATTACAGTTTCACCATCTGGAAAGATGGTGGTCACAAGATCGCAGCAGTCTTCCAATATCGAGTTCCTGGATACAATCACTAGGGAAGTCGTAGCGCGTACGGATATCGAGTACAAATGGGATATGGAGATTGCATTTTCCCCAGATGAAGATCAGGTAGCATTTTTGTCTGAGTCTCTCATCACCATACGCAATATGATGCACCCGAAGAACCGCGTCTCATTCGACCCCTGGCCAGGAAAGAGTGTCTGGACAAAGAAGGTCGCCTTCCAAACATGCAATGACCTGGTTATATGTGCCATCTCACATGATTACTCAGCATTACTGCAAGTTTGGCATCGGCAGGATCCCGCAGATTTTGAATGCTCATATTCTTTAGACATCACAAATCTCTGTGACGTAGTCATGGCACCCAATGGCTTGACCATCGCCATCTCTGATTCCATATATTCCTCCGCCACATGTTTCTCATGGAATCACGACATTGCACGGTTTGATCCTGTCTACTTTGACGATCAAGTGCATATTCCCAGCTATCCCTCACCTGCGCTCTCACCAGACGGGGAACTCTTCGTGTGTTGGTCTGACTATGACCCCTGCGTCCGAGTCTGGGACACGCGAACTGGCCAACTCGTTTCCAAGTTTCCAACACTCGAGGTGTATAGAATTGCCCTCTCACCTGCTCTGATCAACCATTCCCTTGGCAAGAATTCCCTTGGCAAGAGACTCATTGCTCTTGAGTTCAAACACAGAAATGCAATAGGTCTCTTTGATGCCTATACCGGCCATCTGCACGCTCAAATATTGAGTCAAAAAAAGGCATACATGAAGTTTATACGAGATGGAACAGCGTTAGCATACTATTCCAGCGACTTTGGTTTGAGAATCTGGGATATAAAAGACCTCACAATGGAGCACTGGCGTTCCACTCGTGGATATGAGCTTATATCGCAAGACATGATGGATGGATGGGTGATGGGTCAGGATAATGAGCTGCTGTTTTGGGTCCCAGTCGAGCACAGGAGGCATCTGTGCGCGCCACCGTTCAGAGTGGTGATTGAGGGGTCCCGAATCTCAACAATCCTGGACTACTCTAACTTGAGGTTCGGCACAAAGTGGACAGAATACATCAACAAAGGGTGGTCGAGAGAACTCGAGCGAAAGGAGAAAGAGTTAGGAAACCTATTTGAGTAAGAAAACAAGGTGCGTCCTTTCCTCAGAAAAAGTACTTGAATGTGTTCAAATACATGAACAGGAGAGTAGGACGAGCTCACTGCTTTACTCAGTTTTTTGCTCTTTCGGTCTCTCAAGACATATTTTCATTTCAGCGAGTTTAACAACACCCTTTATTTACGACTGTCAAGCCTTTATTAATGTAATTATATTGAATGGTCTCAACGTGCTTTCGTAGATATAGTCATGTAGTGAAGATGAGATGCAACAGTCCAAGTCTCATATCAAGGCATAAAGAAAAAGAGGTCAGATAATGTCAGTTGCATGGTTCAACTGCAAGCAGAGGGTAGAAAGCAGAGTAACACTGTCAAAACTTATTTGCCGGTTCCCTTCACCTCAGCTCCGATTACTTGACAAACTCACAACCAAGTACCTCCTGATGTAGGACACGCTGACCCCTTAGCCTTCGAGGTGAAGAAATACCTCAGTAGATGCACGAAAACCACTGACATTGATGAAATTTATTACAAATACGACCTTATATTTCAACTGCATTGTTCGACAATACCTGGGACAGAAATAACTCCTAGATATCTCCTAGAGACGTTCCACAGGCACTTCAATGCAGGTGACATGAACCCAGAGGAAATTGAGAGATTGAAAAGGGAGACATGGGTTTAAATGGTTCAGTTACCATTCTCTTAAGGACCTAACTCTTCTTGTGCAAACTGGTATATTCTAACCCACTACCCTCTTTAAAAGTCTACTGCCTAGGATGGTTTTTCCCTCACCAAACATAATCTGAAACAACCACTTAGAACTATCTAGTGTTGGTTTCCATTTCACAGTGCGCTTTGGCCCTGTCGATTCAAATTCAATACTCCACTCACTCAACTTCATCGCAAAGCTTAACTCAAATGTATTGATGAACCAAGTCGTCGATCGATGGTGAGGTGGCATTCCTCAAGTTGCCGAGCCGACTTGACGCAATTCCAGGCAATTCTAAACAGGTCGATGTCGCCAATGAAATCTGGTCATTCCTTATCTGGCTCTTGATCAAGCGACCGAATACATTGTTCCATGTAATGTGTCTAGCGAAAAAAAGTTGCATTTACTGATTTGCCACAGTCCTTAGCACTATATGAGATATGATGCACCTGATCTTAGAAACTGTCAATCTTCTTGGGGATAATATAACACATATTCAGGTCAAAGGTCAAGACTTAACTGTTACGTTCTAGAAATCCTGTGTTAGGAACATAGAGCGGTCGAAACAAGGGACCTATACAACGAACATGTGGTCGATGTGAGGTAAACGGTGATACTGCATAAATCGTTACACAAATTTTGTAAGATAAGTGACGACCATCAACCTAAAATACCTCTTCCTCCAATAGATGTACTCGGAGCTTGAGTGCCAACATAATTCTGCTGAGCTGATCTATCTTTTCAGCACTGAAGAAGATGCACAAGAGCCGACATGAATCACCTTTCATGAGTTTGGGTGTGCTTACGACTGAATTTCACAGTCAATTCACCCCAACCCTGTAGTTCTTCAGCATCAAGTCACCCTACTCGGTCTCATGAGAGCAGGCTCTGTACTGAGCTCATGACATATGCTCGTCCTTGATGACTAAACTGATTCTTCCCGATTTCTCCTCGACTCAGTCCTGACACTGTCGTTCATCTGCTGAGAGTGCTTGTCCATATTTGCCTTTCTTCCTTCCCAACAAGAACACTTAATAATTCATTCTAATTACCTGGATAGAGGCTTTGGTATACGGGATAGTCTAGACAGTTGGAGCAAAAACATGTTTTGAGACACAAAGAGCGAAAACCCAAGTAGGCCAGCGAGCTCCACAGATTTGTCCTACTTTCCAATTCATTTGAACATCTCCAAGCACTTCAGTCGAGGACAAGACGCACCTTTTTTTTCACTCTAGCAATTTTACTATCTCCTTCTAAAACCCTCAACCATTCTCTGTCGATGGATTCCGTCCACTTTCTGCTGAGCCTTGAGTCAGAGAGGTCCACGCTCGTTGTCTTCTTTTGGAGTATCCCAAATATCGCTCCACGTAAAGATTCTTCTTGTGCTCGATTGGCACCAGAAACAGTGGCTCATTGTCCCGACCCATTACCCATTCCATCTCGCATGCCTTGCAGGAAGTGGGAATAATTCTCCAACCTTATTCCATCTCGTATAAACGCCACGTTTGCGTATCCTTTACCCGCATTTCAGATAGCCGGTATAGACGTCAAAAAGACATATTGTGTCTCCGTATCTATGCCAAAGAGCGATAAGTCTGTCAGCAGGGGAAGATTCAATCAGAGTAGGTGAGAGGGCGATTCCATCAACCAAGGACACTGAAAGCTTGCAAACGACTTGACCAGTTTGTGCGTTACAGACCCGGACGTGATGATCATAGAAAGACCAACATGCTAAGAGTTTCCCATCAGATGCACTCAGACCCGCGAATATACACTTGATAGTCAGGACGAAGGTGGGCAGTGTCGTGATTTCATGAATGACAGGCGACGGGGTCAAGTATAGGTAGGTTGACGAG
>Ga0153972_1000710_pt1 | contig 10829 bp, 13 predicted proteins | sample TSGA056MetaG_FD_104732 | JGI IMG/M metagenome (GOLD analysis project Ga0153972, IMG submission 104732) | Attine ant fungus gardens microbial communities from Georgia, USA - TSGA056 MetaG | ecosystem: Host-associated > Fungi > Mycelium > Unclassified | place: USA: Georgia, George L Smith State...
ATTCTGGCATTTTTGTTGTTGATATTGTGTGCGTTACTGCGCTCACTCGCTCGATGGTGTTAAAGCCGTGTGACGGTTCATATTCCGGCAAGCGTGTTTCTGTGTAGCCCCGACCAAGATAGCCGGTTACGAATACCGTCCGGCTCATTTCCGGGGTCTTTGTTGTGGCAATAATTTTTATCCCCACACCAGCGGCCCGGATGATGGGGGCGTTGAGCAGGTCTTCCGGGGAGTCATCCGGAGTGAGCTCATCGGTATTGAAAATCATGGTGGCTGGCTGTTCTGGGTCTTCCGAGTAGTACAGGGGTTTATCCCAGAACATCTTAAACGCCTTGATGATGTCAGGATAAGTGCAGGAGTTCGTGTTCTTCAGCACCTTGTAGATGATGTACTTTCGGTAGAGCTCGTCGGTGATGGCTTCGCCCGGATTGGTGAGGCTGGCGAGCTGTCCAGCCTCGGCCCTGGTCAGGACAACGATGTCTCCGGCGCCGTCAAGTTGGGCGCCGACGGATTTGGAAATTGACCGCTCATTCCGTAGAGCTGTGTAGAAATCGGCTACGTCCTGGAGCTGCTCACCTACGACTTCCATGATGGCTGTTATATTCGGTTGCCCCCGGAACTGCTCAACGAGGTCGTCCTTCAGCTTTTGGACATAATCAGCCATCAATTACCACCTCTATCCTCTCCGTGCTGACGACGGCGCGTTCCCTGGGTGATACTGTTACGCTGCGCTTATCATAGCTGGCGGGTCGGTGTTCGTCCTCGGTTACGGCCAGGGTGATGTCGACGTAGTCAATTCCAGACACGGCCGCGTCGATCTTGCTGATGACGCGCTGAGGGACTATATCCACACCGGTGTCTACCCCCTCCATCCAATCAAGAATAACGCCCTTAATAAGATCAGCGTAATTGGAGGGCAGGGAGACGCTCTTGCTCATGGTGATGCCGACGTGGAACCAGACTCTCAGATATGTCGGCCGGTTGAATCTGATGGTGATGTCTTCTCCATATTCTCCGGGAACCTCCACCTCCACCGAGCCGTAGGTATTGATGCCTCCGGCTTTGCTGGCGAGTATCTGCCGGGCAATTTCATTCTGGTCTCCTCCGTCAACGACAATCTCTATACTGTGCGGCCACCGGCCCATATTGTCGACGACGCTACTGAAGTTTTCGTATGGCGCTACTGAGGTAACACCCTGCACATTATCCAGGATGGTACTCTTGATACTCTCAAGCATTCGGGACGACCTGGAGAAAATCTTATCGGCGTAGGACTTGCGGAACTCGATGTCGCTTTCTGCGAGCTGCCCCGCAATGTAGGAGCCTACATTGACAACGCTGCGGAGTCCCGTGACAGCCTTAACTATCTTGGTAACTACTCCTTTCGGGAGCAGGATGTCGCCGTCATCCTCGGTTGCAAAGGTGATGATCGCCCCGACGGTTTCAGTGGTCAGATTTTCAGATAAAATGAGTGAATTGCCCGACGTTACATCGACGGCCGCTATACGGAGCATGGCGTTTTCCTCGTCGATGCTGGTCGTGAAGTCTTTATCTTGGATGGAGGCCGCGAGACCTTGTAGGGCAGCGAGAGCGTGGGTTTCCTCTTCAGGTATGAAAGTATATAGGGTTCCATTAAGGGCCACGGTAAGTGCGCTTGTGGATTCTGAGACCGCGAGTTTTACGGTCGCGGTGTTAAAGTTGCTGCGGGAGATGACCTTCTGCTCACGGAGAACGAGCTGCGTGGTCGGGTTCGTATCTGAAGCGATGAGCGTTCCAGCCGGGATGACCGTTCCGTCGATGCCCGTGCACAGCACATGATAATAAGACGGCGCGGGCATACCGCGGGTGGAACCCCCGAACTGAGCCGCGCTGTCCAGGTATACATCCTCGGCGGTGGCCGGGTACTGCGAGTAATGGATTTCCGCGCCAAACTCCCAGAGTTCGGCGATTTTGTCTGCGACGTTGGTGAACCCGTGATTCAGAAATGATTGCGGGTTCTGCCGAGTGTTGACGCCAACCTTCTCAGTCATTGAACTGTGCATCTCATCCACAATTACATCCAGGCGCTTGATGTTCGGCCCCTTTGGTGTGAGTCCATATTTAGCCACCAATAATCACCTCCTGATTGTAAGTTTCTTCGTCGACCATGAAGATGTAGCTGATCTTTGCCTTCCGGGTCTTCAGGTCAGGCTCAATGTCTATGCTGCCAACGTTGGTGACACCTTCGACCGTAATAATGAGGTCGCGCAGCAGAAACTTGATCTTGGTCAGGTTCGGATTCTTGACGAACACTTCCTCGAAGTATGGAAAGCCCTTGTCAGGCCCGAGCCTCCATTCGCCAAGAAACCATTTCACTCGTATATATACAGCCTGGGCGACGCTGTTGGTGGTGGCGATGTCGCCTTCAGGCCCGATGTAGATATCACCGGTGCTGGTCAGTAAAAAATCAATCATAGTATCAACCTCCAATGCTAACGTCCGGGCTCCCAGAGGCTACCTTGCCGCTACCGCTGTGAGCTGACAAATCATCACCTTGCCGGGCGGTGGGGCGTCCATTGATGAATACGGAGCCGCTGCCTGAGGCAATGGAACCGTTGGAGCTGCCGCAGCAGGAGTCACGTTCAGTGGTAACGCTCCCTACCGTGGCAGCCGGGAGCCCGTTTATAAAAACATCCCCAGAGCACCCCGAGCTGATTTCACCCGTAAATGTCTCCGGGCTATGTGCCGATCCGCCCGTTGTGCCTGAAACACTGTCATTGAGTCTTGCCGCTGCTGGCATAATACCCCTCCTTAGTTTAGTCTGACGGTACCGCCGGACGTTGTCAGGCTCCCCTTGATAGTGACGTCGCCGGTTATGTCGACGCCGACTTTCGATACTGCGATTGTCGTGGCACCCGCGCTGATAACGACAGCATCCTCAGAGCAAGCTCTCTGGACTCCCGGCCCCGCCTTCGTGAACAGGCCCACAATGGCGATGCTATTGGTCAGATCGAACCGAAGCTCGGAGGCAGTTTCGCGCTGGTACATCCAGTAATCGAGAGACTGCTCAGAAACGATGAGAAGGCACCCATCGCCAGCCTTTACGGGATAAGCAATAGATGTGTTTTGCCCCGCGCCCTGCGGGAATACAATGGGAACCCCGGAAATGTCAGGGTATGCGATGGTGCTGCCATCCGGTTTCTTATATTCCATACTCGGCGAGATGACGGCTAACCCGGTAGCGGGGTCGAACGATATGATCTTGCCGGGCAGCGCAGTATGAACCCCATTGACTGTGTCATTGGCCATCTCCTGGAGCCGCTGTACAAGCTCCTGCACCATTACTCACTCACCTCCAACAGCCGGGCCGTGCATTGCCACACGCCGCTGACGTTGTCTCCCTCAATGTCGAGAGAGTAGACACGGAAGAATCCAGTGACCATCTTGCTTTCCAGCCGGACAAAATCGTCTACATTGATGGCTGCGTTCATCAGGTACTCAATGTCCCACCCGTGCTGCACGGCAGAGGTTCCGTCATCGCTGGCGATTTGAACGCGCTTAGGTATGCCGACGAGCCCGGTCTCCGGCGTGAGCAAGTACACCTCCTGGGATATTACATCTCCAGGCTTTTTCACCTGGAGCACTCCGTTCTGAATCGACCATACGAGGTTACTGCTCTGGCAAGCCTTGGTGATAGCATCCTTCGCGGGGCCGACGAAGCTGAATCCATTTGGTAGGTCTGAGAACTCAGCGTTATATGAAAACGTGACGACCACGCCCATCTGATTGGCGACATCCTGTATCAGGGCCTTGGTGTTGACGAGCCCCGCGTACGACAAGGTGACGTAAGTGTCGCGAATTTCAATGCGGTTATCAACGAGCTCCAGTTCGGTACAGCGGTCGGCACCGTCAAGCGTAGTGGTCGCGTAGGTAACAATGCCGGTAAAGATAAGCGGCATCACTGTGCCATACCCGGCCTTCAGCACAACAACACAGTCGTCCTTATTGAGAACTGCGAGGTGTTCATCGTTCAGGTTCCATACGGAGACCTTCCCGGTGTTTTGGCTTTGAAGGTCTGTCTTCTGAAAAGAAAACGAAACGTGAAGGGGTACTGGCGTTTCGCCTCCGATTTCAAATCCTGCTTGACCTGCCTGACCAGCAGAGAATCGGTATTGACGGTCGAAGTTTTTCAAAGGTGGCTCACCTCCCATGCGAGAACTCACATAATATATATCTTTAAATAGGTTAGGTTAGGTTTGGTTAGGTTTGGTTACGCTCGGATGTCCGATGGAATGTCCAGCGGACAAAAATGAAAACAGGAGAATAATCGAGAAAAACAGAGGATGAGCGAGTTCCAATTTTCAGGCTCTCTCACCCTCCCATTTAAAAGAATGCCTGTCTTGGCTGTTTTACGAGGACAGTCCATACTGTTTTAATCGGACTTCGCAAGGACAGTCCGCAGGATGTCCGATGGAATGTCCAGCGGACATGTCATGCATCGCCTACTGGGATGAAGGCAAACTGGGCCTTTTCGTTGTTGAAATCATCGCGGCCCACCTGGTCAAGTTCGGTGAACACGCCAAACACACCTTCGGGTAACTCGGCGATTCCGTAGAACACGTTCAAGGGAAACCGGGGAACAATCTTCACGCCAATCAGGATGGGGTTACTGAGTGCGTCTGACAAGCCGAAGCACCAGAAGCCGCCGGTATCGTTCCAAGTGAAGCGGATGTGGTACTGCTTGCTGTTGAGGACGACGCGTGAAACGCTATCGTTCATATCAGGCACTTCAATAATAATATACTCCATGCTTCACCTCACAATAGGCCGATGGAACTGGCCGCGTTATACAGGACGGAACCTGACTTGCTGTTACTGGATGACGAGCTGCTTGAGCTGGAATCAGAGCCTCCAGATCCCGTTGATGTGCTGGCTGTGCCAGCCGAGGAACCAGTAGCACCGCTCTTTCCATAGCTCTCCGGGATGGTAGTGGTCTGAGACTCCGTAACCCTGACCTTCTTGAACTTGATAGGAACCTCTCGGGCATAGCCGAGTGTGTTGCTCTTGGTGATGGACAGGTTCGTGATCGCCATGTCGGTATATGTCTCAGAGCCGGTGGAGATGGTGATTAGCTTTTTGCTCATATAGAGCTCTTTTAGCTGCTTCACGACACTGTCCACACGGTCGTTGGAGACTCCAAACCGTTTGGCCCAGGTCACGGGCCGATTGCTGACAAACAATGTCATATCGAGGACTTCAGCGTTCAGGATGATGGTGTCGCTGACGGAGAAGCCCGTTTCGACGGAATATTCCGGCACGGTTGCGTCATACGTCTCGGTGGAGCCGATGAGTGCATCAAACTCGATGCCGTCGACGCTGACAGGCTGGATCGGTTTACTCATGACTACTACTCACCTACTTTGCAAAGGCGATAGCGCGGGCCAGCTCGCTCGTTGCGTCATTGGATGCTTTATCCATGGCATTCGAGCTCTTTTCCTGCCCAGCACGGTCGCCGTTAAACTGGTTGTTGATTTCTACGTTCTGGGTGATGTTCTTACTGGACGAGCTGCCGATGCCAGCCTTTGATAGCGTATCACCGCTGACAAGGTTAGCCTGGGCCGCTACCGACATATCACCGGTGAGATTTTCGAGCGCCTGTTTGACCTTGGACTTCCCGGACTCGATACCCTGGGCCATGAGGTCGATCATATCGGGCATATAGGTATGGAAGTCACTCAGGGGACCGTCATCCGGTTCAGAGAAACCGAGGAAAGACTTGATTTTGCTGGCTACACCGCTAACGGCGTCACCAACTTTGCCGATGGCGTTCTTAATGCCGTTCACGATACCATCAATGATGTCTTTTCCCCATTGGATAGCTTGTTCAGGTAGAGCCTTAATCCAGTCGATGGCTGCCTGGAAGCCGTCAACGATGCTATCCTTGATGGCTGTGACCTTCTCAGAGATGGCGGTCTTCGCAGCTTCAAAGATGCCGCCGAATATCTCGGCCAGCTTATTCCAAACATTGCAGATGATGTCCCAGGCGCCAGTGATAATAGTCGTTATCATCTCCCAGATTGCGGCGGCAAAGTCCTTGATGGACTGCCATGCGCCCTCCCAATCCCCAGAGAAGACGTTTGCGAGGAAGTCGATGATGGCTCTCAGGGCGTTGAGAAACGGCTGTATCAAGGAAATCAAGGTGTCCCATATGATTCGGAATACTTCCATGATCGTCGCACCCCATGTGTCCCAGAAGCGTTTCAGGGCATTAAAGACCGTCTCTGCTATCTTTTTGAGGGCATTCCATAGAGTTTCGCACAGCTTTTTGATGCTCTCCCAGATTTTCAAGAAGGACTCCTTGACTGCCTCGCCGTTCTCGGCCCACCAGTCGGAGAGGGCGCCGAAGATGGTCATGGCAACCTTTTTGATAACCTCCCAGGCTTTCAACAAGAACCCTTTTATGGCCTCCCATGCCTTGAGGATGGTCTGCCTTGCCGCCTCAGCGTCGATGCCCGCCTTCTCAAACAGGGAACCGATGAGACTGTCTTCGCCCTTCATAAACTTGATGAAATCCTCTATGAGCAGGGCGATCAGAATGATGACAGCGGCAATCAACAGGGCTTTCTTGTTGACGCCGCCGAGGGCCGTTCCCATCGCTTTTATCCCTTTGACGATTTTGTCTAGGTTAAATGCGACGAACAAAGCCCCTGCTGATAATGCTATGAGCTTGAGCAGCTTGTCGGCCCCGCCGAGCTTTTCAGCGAGCCAACCTATGCGGGTCTGCACCCGCTGGAGAACCTCCATGAACTTCGTGAAGCCCTTGACCATGGTGGTGCCGATGGTCTGGGTCAGACCGAGCGTTTCATTCATGCCGTCAACCCATAGGCCCCACTGGTTTCTGATGTTGAGCAGGGCGTCCGAGATATTGAACCTAAGATTTGAGAACTCGCCATTGATGACATCTGCGCTGTTGACAAACGCATTCTTCAAATCGGCGCAGGTGATAGTGCCTTGAGCAGCCATGTCGAGCAAGCTGTCTTTGGCAACGCCTAAGCTGTCCGCTATTAGGTTAATGGCCTCCGGCGCCTTTTCGTAGAGCTGATTCAGCGTTTCGGTTTCGACCTTGCCCTTAGCGAATGATTTGTTGAGCACCTCCTGGAGAGACTGAATTTCAGCATCGGCCTTGCCAGCGGTTTTGAATACCTTTGTGGTAAGCGAGGCAAACTCAGCGGCGTCCTCTACGGAGCCGAACAGGTTTTTATCCCCCTGGACTAAGTCGCTGACAAGGTCGGCCATGTAGCCGTATGCAGTCTTTGTATCATTGGCGGCTGCGAGTATCTGTTTCTGGATGCCCTTCTGGTCGCCAAGATTTTTGGTGGCGCTCCTGATCTGGTCGTTGATACCGCTGAACTCCTCAGAGATGGCATTGAGCTGAGTGAGTGAAAACCCAATGCCGATGGCCCCAAGGAGCTTCGTGGCCGTACTTTTAAGGCTCTTGATGCTGCTTTCTGCCTTGGACTCCGAGCTTTTGTCAACTTCATAACCCAAGGAAAAGAAAATTTCTCGAAGCGTCATCGGTTAGTATCACCCCCTCCTTTCGTTAGCTGCATCCTCAGCCCTACCTCTTTCCACGTCCTGCTCCATGCAGTGCAGAGCGTAGAGCTTCAGAGCTTCGTCAAGAGTGTAGATGGTTTTGAGCTCCGTCATGGTAGCCAGCCGAGCCTTGATGAGGACGTACATCCTCATCTCAAGCTCGCAAAATTGGCTGGTGTCTAACTGGCCGTATTTTCGGTGCTCGGCGCCAATTTGGTCTTCAGGGCATCGAAAGCAGAACCAAATTGGTCGCCGAGCTTCTTGAAAAAACCGCTGAAATTGAGCTTGATAACCTCGAAGGCCAGCAGGAACATATCCTGCGTATCGGTGCAGAATATTTCATTGGTGGTATCTTCGGTCAGCAGTACGGTCTTCCCCGTGTTGGGGTCATCGACGGATACGTTCTTATTGGCGATCAGGAGCTCCCTCAGCAGATGCTCCAGTTTGTCGCCGGAGAGCGAGGAAAAGGCCCCCGATATTGCGGGAGCCGCATCATCCATGTTCATGTCCATTAACTTCTTATCACCGCCGACCGTTTCAAGCAGCGGCAGGAGGCCGCCTATGACGGGGGTGATTAGCGTAGCAAGCTGGCCGGTAATATTGGCAGCCTTGAACGCCGGGAAGGGTCTAACGTAGAAAGTGTTGTCGCCGACGGTTACAGTTCGGCTTTCGAGTTGTTTCATACTTACCTCCAGTTATTCGTTAAGTGTGGAGTCTCCGGTGTCCATCTCCCACTCTCTGTTGTTGGTGTCTTTGCCGTACACGCGGGACGGGGGCTTGATAACCCAGGCAGATTCTGCGCTGAAGACAAGGCCGCCCTTCAGGTCTTTGATGAGGACGGGGAACAGTCCCTCGCCGGTATCGCGGTCTTGGGCGAAACGCTCCTGAAGATAGCTGTTACTATCCGAGGTTTGGAGCAGGGCGACCTTCACCTTGTAGGTGCCGTCGGGACTGATTGCGCGAGCAACCTCGCCGTCGCAGCCGACCTTCTTGGTCACGCCGTCGCCGTTGGCCTCAATGGTGATGAACGAGTCATCGGCAAAACCGGAAACGATATGGCTTCCGATTGCCATGGTAACTTCTTTGGGGTTATAGGTCTTGACCATTTTTAATTCCTCCTTACAGCGAATAGGTCAGACTGCCCTTGAGCTCGACTGCGTGGATGGCTCCAGCGAGGCGGGCTGCGAAGGTGCAGTTGGTCAGCTTACGGGATGCCTTCTGAGAATCCGTGAGGCTGGCGGAGGATGGAACGGAGGTCTTGAAGCCGGGAATGACGCTGCCGTTCTCGTCGTACTCATCGGGAGAGATGCCGCCATAGTTGGCACCGTCCTTCAGGGAGGCAATCATCTGATTCTCAACGAGCCCGATACCCTTGTCGGTATACGGAACCTTGGAATTGACAATGAACAGGTTGGCAACCCGAACCTGCATATCGTTCTTCAGCCAGTCGCGGAAGCGGATAATGTCGATCCACTCACCGGCCAGCACCTTGCCGCCGTAGGTAATGTTCTTCGAGGCGGTGGTCATAAAGTAGCTGACATTTTTGTCTTCCAGCGCAGTAATCTCCGTGCTGGTGAGCGCAGACGGGGTAATGCCCGCCAGAGTCTTGAAGGCCCATGTCTCCTGCCCGGCGTGGTAATTCAGGCACTTTGCGGCCCAGGCGACATTGATGCACTTGTTGGCCGCCGGGACATCGGTTTCATCCTGATCGGCCGTTACCTTGCCGAAGATACCAAAGCTGCGGTAGTAGATGGTCTTCTGGTCGGGCGCTGCATTGAGTTCGGTGTAGCAGCAGACCTTTTCCTGGCTTTCTGTCCATTGGATGATCTTGGCGAGCTCGGAATCGTCTACTCCCGCAGGGCAGATGACATACCACCCGGACGTGCCGAGGGCCTTGGTGAGTACATCGGCCACATCCTCGGACTCGATGGTGGCGATATAGATTTTCGTGGGCGCTGGGCTCTGCGAGAAGGCAATGCGGGCAGCTACGCCGACGGGGTCGGCGCTGTCGCCAATAGCAATGTAGCCGGTGTCCGTAACCTCAGTGAGGCTTGCGTAAACACCTACGGTCGGGGTATTGTGGCCCTCCTTCTGAGGAGCCGGGCCAATGATGAGCAGATTGTCAAAGCTGGTGCTATCAACAAGCGGTGATGCGATGTCAATGGCAACCGTGACAATCTTGTCAAGGTTATTGACCATTAGTATTTTCCTCCTTTATTTCGGCCTCGGTGAAGAAGCCAATGATTTCTTTTGCCAGTTCAGGCGTTCCTCCGCCGCTATGCGATGGCGTAAACTCAGGCTCGACGTAAACATCCGGGTCATCGTCTTCGGTGCCTCCCGCGCTGTGCTTGATACTGGCAGGGTCGAGTAAGCCGGTGTAGCCCACCGCCTTCTGGGTGAAGTTGAGCGTGAGTTCCAGGGTTGAGCGGAATTGATAGCTGGCATTATTGATAAGCGCCGTCGTGTCCTGCACCTGCCCGCTTGGGTAGAGCGAGATGTCGTTCCTGTGGCTCCAATTTATGAAGTATTCGGAGCCGATGAAGTTGGAAAAGTCGAGCATATCGTTCAGCGCCGTGTTCTCGGCTGGTACGAGCCTTCCCTCTCCAACGTCAACCGGAGCCCCCTTGGTGTATAGGTCAACCTGGAGGTTCATCGTCGTCGGATAGTAACTTACGGGATGACCGTCTATGACCCTTATCGGAGGGTTCATGGGTCTGTTTACCGAGATCGTGGAGAGCGTAACAAGGGGCGCTTTCGGCTTTACAGCGTTAGGCTGGCTGCCGAACAGAACTGTAGCTCCGCTAAAAAATAGAGACAGGAGTTCGTACATGAGTTCCCGCGCCTCTCTTGGGTTCATGAAATCACCCCTTTCGGTGGCTCCAGGTTCAGAGCGGGGTCGGTCTCTCCAACGGCGGAGAACTCAGACCTGCAATGCGCCAGCATTGTATGGTCCCACGGAACTGACGATACGCACTTATACCATTTGCCGCAGTAAAACAACCAATCGCCAGGTATGCCGGTGTCTTGGTCTGCTGCGGTGAGGATAAGGTCGCCAAACGCTTTTAGACGCTTGAACTGTCGCTCTCCTTCTGGGAGAGCCTGGAGCTCGTCAGGGTCGAGCGGCTGTACATTCATCAGGGTCGTGACATCCTCATATGTGGCAGTTGCGTAGCCCTTTACGATTTCTTGAGGCTCAAAGCGCCGGATAATGTACTTTTTTCTGAAAATGCGGAGACCTCCTATATCAGCCACCTCCC
>Ga0153972_1000713_pt1 | contig 10819 bp, 10 predicted proteins | sample TSGA056MetaG_FD_104732 | JGI IMG/M metagenome (GOLD analysis project Ga0153972, IMG submission 104732) | Attine ant fungus gardens microbial communities from Georgia, USA - TSGA056 MetaG | ecosystem: Host-associated > Fungi > Mycelium > Unclassified | place: USA: Georgia, George L Smith State...
GTTTGGCTTGCGCCGCTCCTTGCGGTCGAGCCCCACCAGCTCCAGCACATAGGGAATGCGCCGTTGAATTTCCTGGGGGGATGCACCCACCGCCCGCATGACGAAGGCCAGGTTCTCCCATATGGTTTTCTTTTCAATCAGGCGAAAATCCTGAAAAATGACCCCCAGGGTTCGGCGCATATGGGGCACCTGATTCGGACGTATGGTATTGAGATTATAGCCGTTGACCATCAGCCGCCCCGCAGTGGGGGCAATTTCCGATGTAATCAGCTTGATAATCGTGGATTTCCCGGAGCCGGACGGCCCCACTAAAAAGACGAATTCTCCGTCGTCAATTTTAAAATCAATGCCCTTAATGGCTCTGGTGCCATTATCATAGACCTCTTGGATATCGTTTAGACGTATCATAATTACCTCATTATGTAAACTCGGCAAAGATGCGGCAGCTCACCCCGCACGCCCCGCCAGTGATGGAGTTCGAACGCCGCCGATCCCCGGCGACACAACAGTATTCCTGTTCCCCCTTTTTGAGGAACAGGAGCGTACGCGCCTGCTCCCGCGGCCTGTCTCTGCCGTCGGGAGTGGGGCACGTCCCCTATTTTTTAGGAGTCAATGCCACGGGATACCAGATATTTTTTCACCATCAGCGCCACCTTAAAGGTGATGGCGTCGTCAAATTCCCTGAGATCCAGCCCCGTCAGCTTCTTGATTTTCTCCAGCCGGTATACCAGTGTATTGCGGTGGACAAAGAGCTTGCGGGCGGTTTCAGATACGTTGAGATTGTTTTCAAAAAACTTGTTGATGGTAAACAGCGTCTCCTGATCCAGCGCGTCAATGGGGTTCTTTTTAAAGACCTCCTGAAGGAACATCTCGCACAGGGTGGTGGGAAGCTGGTAAATCAGGCGGCCGATGCCCAGATTTTCGTAATTAATGATATACTTCTCGGTGTCAAATACCTTGCCCACGTCGATGGCGATCTGCGCCTCCTTATAGGCGCGAGCCAGCTCCCGGATGTGGGTTACGATGGTGCCGACCCCGATGACCACCTTGTTGCCCAGCTCCTGCCGGATGCCGTCCTCCAGCTGCTTTGCGATACGGTAGAGCTCCTTGGCGTCCGCGCCCTCGGGAAGCTGCTTAATGAGTGCCACGTCGGTCTCGCTGATGGACAGTACAAAGTCCGCCTGCTTGTCCGGGAAAAGTGCCTGTACCACATCAATTGTGGTCACATCAATCCGCTCAATTTGGCGGATGAGGAAAACCGCCCTGGGCGCCTCCGCCAGAAAATGAAGCTCCTTGGCGCGCACGTAGATATCGCCCAGCAGAATATTATCTGAAATGATATTTTTTACAAACGTGGCCTTATCGTGCTTTTCCTCATAATACGCCTTCGCGCCGTTGAGCGCAACCGTGGTTATCAGGCAGATCATGCGCGCCCGCTCATCATCCCCGGCGACAAAGGCCGCGTAGTCAAAATGAGAACCCCAGCTGGCCAGTGCCTTGAAGGTCTTCCCCTCGGCACAGGTCGCCTCGCTGTCCATCCCATGGATCGAGCTGACCACACCGGGCCAGCGTTCCCCAACCCATGTCGGCTCCGTGCTTGCAACCACCGTCCCCTCAGAATCAATTACACCTATGGTTCGGTCTGTGCTGTCTTTCATCTGCAAGACCACGTTTTGGAAAACTCTGTTGGCCATGTAAAGGACCTCCCACACTTTTCATTTTCTTCCGCTGTCCGCCGCCACGCACAGAGCCGCCGACAGATTGTTTGTAAATCCCGGACTTCCGTTGCATTTCCACTGTTTTCCCTGGTATTCTGGCAAAAAACGCTCGATTCAATTGGATACTGTTCTCTATTATAGCGTTTTCCCGGCTCCTTTTCAATAGGGGAGCCTGATTTTTTTGTTGAAATTGCCGAATTTCTTTAAAAAGAAGAGGATTGCGGGCTCTTTCCCCCGCAACAGTATTTACCTGATATTTTATCATATTATTTCTCAAATAAACATAGAAATTAGCACAAGCATTGTGAAGGGAGCGTTACATTGTGTTTATCATTACCGCCAAGGTGCACCGGAGCAGGATTCTCGCTGTGGCAGGCGCCGCTGTGGTGGTCTGCGGGATACTGTCCCTCGCCTCAGGGGCGTTGCAGCTCCGGGATGTCGCCGCGTCAACCGCAGTCAGTACCAAATCAATCAAATCAAACGAGGATCGAATCGCCTATCTGGAGCAGTACGGCTGGATCGTCTCCGCCGAGCCTCTGGCCGTGGAGGAGCTGAAAATCCCCGATACCTTCGACGAAACCTACACGGAATATCTGAACCTGCAAGCCGGTCAGGGCTTTGACCTGACCAAGTACGCGGGGAAGCGGGTTAAGCGCTATTCCTATGAGGTCACCAACTACCCCTCTGGAGAGAGCGGCGTACAGGCCGGACTTCTTGTCTACAAAAACACCGTCATTGGCGGTGAACTCCTCTCCCCCCAGCTCAACGGCTTTATCCACGGCTTCGAAATGCCCACCTGATAAGGTGCTGACGCATCATTTTCATTGTACGTCAGCACCTCAGGCTGCAAAAGACCCAGCCAATCGTTTCCCCCTTGCCAGGGGACGGCTCTTTTTTAGCGCTGCCCGCGCAGGGGGACGGCTTTTGCCCCCTTGGCAAGGGGAAAAACCTTGACCATTTGCGTGGTTCTCTGACAGCCTGGGGGCTGATGCACAATGGAAATTGTGCATCAGCCCCTTATAAATCCTGCTATTCATTCTGACTGGGCTGCCCGCCGCCTATAGAAGTCTCTGCCTGTGGTTATACTATTATAGGAATAAAGTGCTTTCTTTTTCCTCTTTGCACTTGTCCGCAAGCATTCGATGCGCCATGGATTGCTCCAGCTTGGATATCCCTCTGGCGTGTTGCGGGCAATATTTGATGCAGCGCATACAAGAGATGCAGAGCTCCCGATTGGTGCGCCTGGGGGTATCTGTTGCAATGGCGCCTACCGGGCAGAGCTTTGCGCAGGTTCCGCATTGATTGCAGCGCCCGCTCCCTTTCGGCTTGAGGGGAACCCCCTGATATACCCGGTATGGCCGGTTGCCTTTGAGCGTAACGGGAGCTTCGTCCCGCCGATCCTTCGCCATGATCTGATCCGCAAATCCGCGCAGCACTGCCCAATCCGCTTCGTTCGGACGCCCGCTGGCAATGGCTCTCACAATCGAGTGCTCCGTTACCACCGCCGCGGCGGCAAAAACCCGAAAGCCCTTTGGGACAAGAACGTCGGCGCATTCCAGCAGGGCGTCGTCGTAGTCCCGGTTGCCGTAGGTTGCAATGAGGACAGCAGGCGTATTCTCCCCTTTTATATTGCGCAGCCGTTCCAGCGCCGCCTTTGGCACACGGCCACCGTAGACAGGAAAGCCGAAAATGGCCAGGTCATCCGCGGAAAGCGCCAATTGCGTCCCGGCGCATTCCATGTTTGTCAGATCATACTCCGACAGCGCTGCATGGTATCTCTCCGCATCAAACATCCCTCTTAGTACCGTTTGCGTGGTGCCAGTGGGGCTGAAGTAAATCAGATGCACATTCATCGCCGCCCTTCTCTCTACGCCCCCGCCAGGCGGCGGCAGATCAGCTCTCCCATTTTTCTGGTGCCAATGGGGGGCTGCTCCCCCGCCATATCGGCGGTGTGCCAGCCCTCGGCAAGCACACCATCCACCGCCTCCTCAATCGCGGCGGCCTCCTCGGAGCGCTGGAAGGAGTAGCGGAACATCATGGCTACCGACAGGATGGTGGCGATGGGATTTGCCTTATCCTGCCCCGCAATATCGGGGGCGGAGCCGTGGATGGGCTCGTAGAGCCCCGGCGCGCCGTCTCCAATGGAGGCGGAGGGCAGCAGGCCGATGGAACCGGTAATCATAGAGGCCTCATCCGACAGGATGTCGCCAAACATGTTCTCCGTCACCACCACGTCAAACTGACTGGGGTCACGGACAAGCTGCATGGCACAGTTATCCACCAGCATATCCTCATAGGCAACGTCGGGATACTCCGCCGCCAGACGGTGGAGCACCGACCGCCACAGACGGCTGGTCTCCAGCACGTTGGCCTTGTCAACGCTGGTGACCTTCTTCCGGCGCAGGCGCGCCAGCTCAAAGGCACGACGGCCGATGCGCTCGATTTCCTTCTCGGAGTAGGCCATGAGGTCGGTACACTCCACCCCCCGGTCCTCCGTCTCATAGCGGTCGCGCTTGCCAAAATAGATGCCGCCGGTCAGCTCCCGCATCATCATCAGGTCGATCCCGGCCTCGGCAGTCTCACGCTTCAGGGGGCAGGCGTCAACAAGGGCGGGGCGCAGGGTGGCGGGGCGCAGGTTCGCGTAGAGCCCCAAGTCCTTGCGAATCGCCAGCAGCGCCGTTTCCGGCCGCTCCTCGGCGGGGCGGTCGGCGCCCCACTTGGTGCCGCCCACCGCGCCCAGCAGCACCGCATCGCAGGCCTTGCACCGCTCCGCCGTGCCGTCGGGGTAGGATTTCCCTACCGCGTCGGTAGCGCAGCCGCCCAGCAGCAGGTCGGTGTATTCATAGGTGTGGCCGAACCGCTTCCCCACGGTCTCCAGTACGCGTACCGCTTCCTCCACTACCTCGGGGCCGATGCCGTCCCCTCGAATGAGGGCAATCTTATATGTCATTTCGCCACTCCTCTCTCCTTCAGGGATGTCAGCAGTCCGCCGTGTTCAATAATCCCCTCTACAAACACCGGGAAGGGCGCGGACTGATAGGTCTTGCCTGTTGTCTCATCCACAATCTCGCCCGTTTGAAAGTTGACCGAAACCGTGTCACCGGCCTGAATCTCCTGCGCCGCCGCGTCGCACTCCATAATGGGAAAGCCGATGTTGATGGCATTGCGGTAAAAGATCCGGGCAAAGGAGGATGCAATAACGCACTTTACACCGCAGGCCTTAATGGCCAAGGGGGCGTGCTCCCGGGAGGAGCCGCAGCCGAAGTTCGCCCCCGCCACGATGATATCGCCCGCCTCCACGGTAGAGGCAAAGCTGCCGTCGATATCCTCCATACAGTGGGACGCCAGGGACTTCTCGTCCGGGGCGTTGAGGTAGCGCGCCGGAATAATGACGTCGGTATCCACATGGTCGCCGTATTTATAAACCTTCATCTTCTAACCTCCTCGTTACAGCTGCGCCGGGTCTGCCACGCAGCCCAGCACCGCCGACGCCGCCGCCACGGCGGGGCTTGCCAGAATGACCTCGGAGCTGGTATGCCCCATGCGCCCCACAAAGTTGCGGTTGGTGGTCGCCACCGCCCGCTCCCCCTCCGCCATGACGCCCATATGTCCGCCCAGGCAGGGGCCGCAGGTGGGGGTAGAGACGGCGCAGCCCGCCTCCACAAAGATCTGAACCAAGCCCTCGTTCATGGCGTCGAGCATAATCTGCTGGGTAGCGGGAATGACGATGCAGCGCACGTTCTGCGCCACCTTTTTCCCCTTCATCAGCGCGGCGGCCTGGCGGAGATCCTCCAGACGCCCGTTGGTACAGGAGCCGATGACCACCTGATCGATAGGAAGCCCGGCCACCTCGCCCACAGGCTTTGTGTTGGAGGGCAGGTGCGGCATGGAGACCGTGGGCTGTAGCTGATCCAAGTCGATCACGACCTCCCGGTCATACACCGCGTCCGGGTCGGCCTCATACGCTGTCCACGGGCGGGTTACCCTGCCGTCGAGATAGGCGCGGGTTTTCTCATCCACCGGGAAAATGCCGTTCTTCGCCCCGGCCTCAATGGCCATGTTGGCGATGGTAAAGCGGTCGTCCATGGAGAGCGCCCCCACACCATCCCCGGCGAACTCCAGCGACTGGTACCGCGCGCCGTCCACGCCGATGAGGCCGATGAGGTGGAGAATCACATCCTTGCCGGAGACGAAGGAGGAAGGCTTGCCCGTCAGCGTCACCCGGATAGCGGAGGGCACCTTAAACCAGCTGATACCGGTGGCCATCCCGGCCGCCATATCGGTGGAACCAACGCCGGTGGAGAACGCCCCCAGCGCGCCGTAGGTGCAGGTGTGAGAGTCCGCGCCGATAATCACCTCACCGGGGGCGGTAAGCCCCTTTTCCGGCAGAAGGGCGTGCTCAATTCCCATGTCGCCCACATCATAAAAGTGGGTAATGTCAAACCGCTTCACAAATGCCCGCACCGCCGCGCAGAGCTGTGCCGCCTTGATGTCCTTGCAGGGGGTATAGTGATCCATCACCAGGGCAATTTTGTCCTTGTCGAAAATCCGCGTCAGCCCGGCCTTGTCAAACTCCGTGATGGCTACGGGGGTGGTGATATCGTTTCCAAGCACCAGATCGAGCTTCCCCTCAATGAGCTGTCCGGCCTCCACCTGCGGCAACCCCGCGTGGGCGGCCAGAATTTTTTGGGTCATGGTCATACCCATATTCGGCACCTCCTTGTTTGTTTGTGCCTTTATTATGTCATTCTTCTTGCCGGAAGAATGTTAAATGTGTTACAATTAGAAAAAGAGGTGAGCTTCATGCCCCAAAATGATATTTGGCAGCCCCTGGCGCAGGCGCAGTCGCCAAAGCGCTACCAGCCGGGTCAGTTTATCTATTTACAGGACACCGCGCCCACGCAGTTTTTCTATATTGTGGCGGGGCGGGTCAAGTGCTTTTTGAGCGCCCCCTCCGGGGCGGAACGCACCCTGACCATCCATCAGGCGGGGGAGCTGATTGGGGAGGCCTCGTTCTTTGACGGCCAGCCCCGGGTCTCCTCCGCCGTCGCCCTGACTGCCTGTGACATTGTGGCAGTCAGCCGGGAGAGGCTGGAGGATATTTTCCGCCGCTATCCCGACCTCCCCTTCTCCATGCTGCAATATCTGGCGAAAACCGTGCGCCTGCTGTCGGTGCATGTAGACGGCGCCTTCCTCCGCGCCGACCGCAGAATCGCCCGCTACCTCCTCACTCTGCCCGTGGAGAAAAACGGACTGCTCTCCTGCACCCATGAGGAAATCGGATTTGCCGTGGGGGTCAGCCGCGTCACGGTGAGCCGGGTGCTGGGCGAGCTGGAGCGCGCCGGCTTTCTGGAGACCGGCTACCGCACCATCCGCCTGCTTGACCGTAAGGCGCTGGACGCCTTGGTACACAGCCTGCCGGAGGAAAGCTGATTCAGGCGCGGGGTGTCCCTTTTGGATCTGCCGATCTGGATGACATCCTGCTCACGGACGACCAAAGCTATATCAAAATGCTTCAAAATGCTGATTTTTAGCAAAAACTTGTTGCAATATGGGGCGAGCTGTGCTACAATATCTCACATATGAAGTTACGGCTCCGTCAGGGGCGTAAAGGGGAAGCGATTGAAGTGGAAACAGCAAAGCTTATTGTGACGATTATTACTGTGGTGGTCGCCATCTTCTTGGTCACCATCGTGTTAATGCAGACCGGGAAGAGCGCGGGATTGTCCGGTGCGATTGCCGGCGGCAGTAACGCCGATTCTTTTCTGTCGAAAAACAAGAGGAATCGCTTTGACGCAAAGCTCGCCCGCCTGACCAAGTGGATTGCGATTGCGTTTATGATTTTGTCTATGATTGTCTGCCTGATGTGATTCCAGAAAAAAACACCTTCCCCCGTCAGGGAAGGTGTTTTTTCTTGCCCTTTTGCCATACTATAGGCATATGACAGCCGGACTCGCAATAGAAAGGAACGACGACATGAATCAAACAAATAAAGAGACACACCCCGGTGAGATTACCGGGCGGTTTCACGCGTCGGGGCGCGGCTACGGCTTTGTGTCTCCCCTGGAGGTCAGTCCCGGCGCGGGGGACTATTTCATCCCCCCGTGCCGGGACGGCGGCGCCTGGAACGGCGATCTGGTGCGCATCTCCCCCAACGAGGACGGCGGGGCGGACGGCGAGAAAAACACCGCCTGCGTGACCGGCGTACTGGAGCGCGCCAACCGGGTCGTCATCGGTACGCTGGAGCGGCGCGGAAGCGACCTTTTTCTGGTGCCGGACAGCAGCAAGCTGCCCTCCCACATTCAGATTGTCAGCAAAGCGCGGGGGGTGCGTGCCGGTGAAAAGGCGGCGGTCTCGGTTACCAGCTTCGGAGGCGCCAAGCGCGGGGCGCTGGGTTCCCTGCTGCAAACATTTGGCGCAGCCGGCAGCCGGGAGGCGGCAGTGGAGGCCATTTTGTACCACTATGAAATAGAGCGGGACTTTCCCCCCGCCGTATTGGAGGCGGCGGACAAGCTGCCCCAGGAAATTACCGATGAGGCACTGGCGGGACGGGTTGATTTGCGCGATGCGTGTATCATCACCATTGACGGCGCATCCGCCAAGGATCTGGATGACGCGGTGTCTCTGGAGCGGGACGCCCAAGGGCGTCAGGTGTTGGGGGTTCACATCGCCGACGTCAGTCACTATATTCAGGAAAAATCCCTGCTGGATGAGCAGGCGCTGGAGCGTGGTACGTCGGTCTACTTTGCCGATCAGGTGATCCCTATGCTGCCGGTGGCGCTCTCCAACGGCATCTGCTCCCTCCATCCCCAGGTGTCCCGCCTCTGCCTGTCGTGCAGTATGACTCTGGACAAATCGGGCGAGGTGGTCGATTACCGCATTGAAAAAACCGTCATCCGCACCACCGAGCGCATGACCTACGAGGACTGCAACCGCCTTCTGTCGGGCGGGGACAAAGCGCTGGAGGAAACGTACAGTCATATCCTCCCCATGCTGCGGGAGATGGCCGCCCTCTCCTCCCTGCTGGAAAAAAAGCGCCGCAAACGCGGCAGCCTGGATCTGGAGGCCGGTGAGAGCTATATCCTCTGTAACGGGGCCGGGGAGCCGGTGGCGGTGGAGCGGCGTGAGCCGGGGGTGAGCGAGGGGCTTATCGAGTCTTTCATGCTGGCGGCCAACGAGTGCGTGGCGAAACACATGAGCGACGCGCCCATGCCGTCGGTGTATCGGGTGCATGAAAAACCCACGGAAACCAAGCTGGAGACCCTGCGCGCCATGCTCTCCCCTCTTGGCTACGACATAAAGGAGGGGGACAACTACCAGCTGCAAAAGCTGCTGCACACGGTACGCGGCACACCGGAGGCGATGATGGTGAATACCATGGTGCTCCGCTCTCTGATGAAGGCACGGTATGACGTGCAGAACCTGGGGCACTTTGGCCTCGCGGCCAAGTATTACTGCCACTTCACCTCCCCCATCCGCCGCTACCCCGACCTGATGGTGCACCGTATCCTCAGCGCCCAGCTATCCGGGCGCCTGCGGGGCGGAGCGGTGAAGAAGTACACCACGGCGGCGGGAAGCGCCGCCACCCAGTCCTCCGAGCGGGAGCTCGCCGCGCAGAATGCGGAACGGGAGATCGAGCGGCGCTATATGGCGGAGTATATGGCCGGGCATCTGGAGGAAGCCTTCCCCGCTGTGGTTTCCGGCCTGGGAAAGGCAGGGCTTTTTGTCACTCTGGACAATGGCATTGAGGCCTTCCTCCCCGCCGCCGCCCTTCCCGCCGACCACTATCAATACGACGAGCGCAGCCTCACCCTCTCCGGCGGGCAGGGCACGGTCTATTCCATCGGTATGCTGCTCCAGGTGGTCTGTGTAGCCGCCGACCCTGGCAGCGGAGAAATTACGGTTATTCTACCGGGGAGCGGGGGCGCCGCGCCCACGCAAAAGAAGGATACCTCCCGCGCCCTGCCAAAAGAAACGAAAAAACGCACCCCGCCCCGCCGCCGCTCTCGGAGCAGGCAGGGACGGAAGCGGTCTTGAGCCTTCCTTTTATTCCCTGTTTTCTGCTCGCATAATATCCATCCAACTCCCGTAAACTAAAGCTGAATCTGGTTTTGGAGGGAACATTGTGAGCAATCATAGAAAGCGCCTCATCGGCGCGCTGGCTCTTTTATTTGCAGTAAATATTGTTTTGATCACCTACGCACAGACCGCTCAGGCGGCCACCTACCGTCAGGGGGACAGCGGCGACACCGTGCGCACCATCCAAACCAAGCTGCAACGGTGGGGGTATTATACCGGCACGGTGGACGGGATTTACGGCAGCGCCACCGTGGAGGCTGTGAAATACTTTCAGCGGACAAACGGCTTAACGGCGGATGGCGTCGTAGGCGCCTCCACACTGCAAGCGCTTGGCATTCAGGACACCTCCGGCGACAGCCCCGGCGGGTCACAGTCCGCCAGCGTGGATCTGCTGGCACGGGTCATCTCCGCGGAGGCGCGGGGGGAGCCCTACAGCGGGCAGGTGGCGGTGGGTGCTGTGATTTTAAACCGCATCAATCACCCCGCATTTCCCAATACCATCGCCGGTGTGGTCTATCAGCCGGGGGCGTTTACCTGCATGGTGGACGGGCAGTTTAACCAGCCCCTCTCCCAGGAATCGGTACGCGCGGCGCAGGAGGCACTTAACGGATCCGATCCCAGCGGCGGCGCGATCTACTACTTTAATCCCGCTACCGCCACCAGCGCCTGGATCTGGAGCCGGCCTCTCATCAAGGTCATTGGAAAGCACCGCTTTTGCGCGTAACAGCCGGACAAGCCGTCCACGCGGAAACCGACAGGAGGAGACGAACCTTTCCTGTCAGTTTCCGCTTTTTTATATATTCCCGCCCGGCGTATCATATAGTCTTAGAGACGAAATGACGATAGGAGTGTATTGCCATATGAAACGACAGATTCCGCTGGAGAAGGCCGCAGAACAGGTATGCGACGCCAATTCCAAGCCGCCTCTCATTTTTCAACTGCCGCCGGAGCAGGGGCGGAGGGTTCTGGATGAGGCGCAGAATATGCCCGTGTATAAATGCCGGGCGCAGATCAGCACCATA
>Ga0153972_1000714_pt1 | contig 10816 bp, 10 predicted proteins | sample TSGA056MetaG_FD_104732 | JGI IMG/M metagenome (GOLD analysis project Ga0153972, IMG submission 104732) | Attine ant fungus gardens microbial communities from Georgia, USA - TSGA056 MetaG | ecosystem: Host-associated > Fungi > Mycelium > Unclassified | place: USA: Georgia, George L Smith State...
CGTCCTCCCCGCTATATTTTTGAAAATTCGTCTTTTCCCACTCCGCAAACAGGACATACAAAATTGTCGGGAAGGTCTTCCCATTTCGTTCCGGGTTCAATTCCGTTGTCAGGGTCTCCGGCAGCCTCGTCGTACTCATACCCGCATACTTCACATACATACTTCATTTTTCGCTCCTCCTTTCACATTATTTGACAAGTACTTCCTTAGCGCGGTTCAAAATCTGCCGCGCCATGCTTGCACAAAGGACAAATGAAATCCTCCGGCAAGGTTTCGCATTCATATACATACCCGCATATTTTGCATACGAACCCTTTCTTTTTTCTTTTTGCGCCTGTGGTTTTGGCTTAATATGGTCAAAATAATACTGGTACGATACGCTTGGCGCATCCGACAGTACAAAAGCCTGTATAGCTTGATCATCCCGGTCATATTTCGCCAAAGCCTCCGCCGAATTTGGAAAAGTTGCGGCAATCGCATTCGCCATAGAATCTATTTCAGGAAGCTGCTCTGTTTTCAAGCTGGATTTAATGCTAATTTTGTTTTCAATAACATTGATATTTTTACATTTCTTCAGTATATCGCAAATCAAATTGCCGCTTGTTGCCGCCCATGAGCCATTTTCAATTACCGCTGCCGTACGGTTTTGGATATTATGCGCCGCAAGGCCGTTAATCAAGGCTTCCATCGTCACAAAAATTCCCGCGTTGTATGTTGTGGACGCGAATACCAAATGACTCCACCGAAACGCCGCCGCCACAATTTCTGAGGCCGGCGTGACCGAAACGTCGAACATTACTGTCTTGATTCCGTTATCTCGCAGCCGGCAGGAAAGTATCTCCGCCGCGTTTTCAGTATTCCCGTATACAGAAGCATAAGCAATCATAACGCCATATTCTTCCGGTTCGTAACTGCTCCAGAGCGCATATTTTGAAACGATGTCTTTTATGCTTTTACGCCATACAAACCCATGAAGAGGACATATCATGTCGATTGTGAGAATGGACATTTTATTCAAAAGCGTCCCGACCTGCGGCCCGTACTTTCCCACAATGTTCGTATAATAACGCCTCGCCTCATCCATATAATCCTTTGCAAAATCCACCTCGTCGGCAAACAGCGCGCCGTTGAGTGCGCCGAAGCATCCGAACGCGTCTGCGGAAAACAGTATTTTTATTTGTAGAATCATATGTGACCATAACTTCCGGCCAGTGAACCATCGGAGCCATCATAAAATGAAGGGCGTGTTTCCCGGTATTTAACGTATCATTTTCCTTTACGATATGAGTGCGCGAATCAATACCCAAATCATAGAATTGCTTGATAAATGACAACGTTTTGGCATTGCATACAATTTTTGCGCCGGGATACCGGAGCAGCAGTTCCTTAAGAGCGGCGGAATGATCCGGCTCCATATGCTGCACCACAATATAATCTAGGGCCCTGTCTCCCAAAGTCTCTGAGATATTTTCCAGGAATCTTTGCTGTACAGCTTTGTCAACCGTATCAAACAGCACGGTTTTTTCATCCTTCAAAAGATATGAGTTATAGACACGCCGTACGGAACAGAATAGACGCCTTCAAACATAGCCAGCCGCCGGTCATTCGCGCCGACCCATGCTAAATTGTCTGTAATTTCCTTAGTGCAATACATAATTTCACCTCTCTGTAATAATCGAGCAGGTTCGAAAACTCTGAACACTACATATTTACTAGCTTTTAATTACCTTTTAAATTCTCTTTCACCTCAAGATTTTTGCATATTTATTTGCGAGCTTCCGAACCTACGCAAACATTCTACACCTACGAGCATCATAACATAACCCGAATTCTAATTTTAAATCTTTCCCCCGAGGTAAAATAAGTTTCCGTAGAAATTAGTAATGTGGTGTTATTAATTACATCGGCTATTTTCTTATGCTTTTTACTCTATTTCTCATTTTTTATACTCATAATGATTTGGGGGATGCTGTCAATAATTTTATCAACGGGATTTGAAACACACCAGACATACCACTCAATCATTGATTTCACGGCTTGTATAACAATCTATTTGAATCTGTATATTGATTTATCCTTTCCATTATATACTATATACTGATTGAATATAAATTCATCTTTCTATAGTCCGGTTATGGCGATAATGTTCAATTCAGTTCCTTTATCAAAGTATCTGTCGCAACAATATCTTCTTTTTTTATATCACTGATTATTTTTATATACTTTAGGTTTTCATTTTTTCCTAAAATTTGTTTTTGCTGCAATTTCATTGTTTTATTCTTTAACAGTAAACTCTTCCTCTCAAGATTTTTATAAAAAGAATCAATTTCGTTTATATCACTAATATAGTTGTTTTTATATAGGTATTTGAGTCTCATACGCATTAGCACTTTGTGTTTGTATAACAAATCTAAAACAATGTATAATCTACTAAGATTATTTGTTAAGAGGTCATCTAATTCATATTTCACAGCATCATATATATTAATTCCGTAAACGAAGTTATCCTCAGCAGCACTTTTATAGTCATTATTTGGAACTATGCGGCTGTACGAATTTTCTCCTGTTAAATAGTCCATTAAAAGACCAATACATAATTTTTTAGAAAAGAAATATCTTTCTTCACTTAGTGATATTAATTTAATATTTGTTCCAGAAATACTGTTATTTAAATTCTTGTAATTTAAAATAGCATCCTTGAGCTCTTTTTTGCTACAAATTGATTTACTGTAAAATCTATAGTCAAAAAAATCTGCTATATGGTACTTATTATTATCAAGGCCATAAATCAATAAATTATGACTATTATGATTTTGCTGATAGTTAACATATGAACGAATAAAGTAAGTGTCAACATTCAATGCAATATAATAATTATTATACAAGGAATTATCAATAAAATCAATGATGACATTCATTACGCACTCTCTGTCCAAAGTGGTCATATCAATTAAATTCTTCTTATATTGTCTTGAGTAAAGATTAACAAAACTTACAAGACAATTCGAACCTGGCATTTTAACCTCTGTTTGTATGAAATTATTATAAATCCAGTCATATCCATCTTGATGATTTAGTGCGACTGACATCAACGTTGCAGTTTCAGGAGTGGTAAATATTGGTGGATCCTTTAAATTTAATATTTTCTTTATACCATCTTCCATAATAATATTCCTCTTTCATTATAAGCTTGTTAAGGCGAGCATAAATAAGTTCTTAAATGCATTATCCTGTTAATGTGCAACTCTATATGTTTCGTATAGTTCACTTTCTGATCATAATGTGAATATAGCCGTTTTCACAGTATTTTTACGTTGGGGAAGGACTTCATCAGCATATTTTTTACATCTTCGTTCTTGCCTGTGGGGAAAAATTCTATTTTTGAAATGTTATGTTTATCTTTAATAAAATCCAACATTGTTTCTTCCAATTCCCGACCTAACGCGCGACAAGATAAATTGAATAAGGTTAAAGCATCCCCCTCAATTTCTATTGCTCCCACAAGACCTAAATCAGAGAAGCGATCTGACGCGGAAAACGAATATAGTTTGACGTTATTTATTTTAGTTCTTTCTTTAATTTCGGAAACTATATATCGCTTTCCATTCGTGCATTTGTTAGTCCGCTGTGTGAGTTCCGATATACGGCTAAACTCCATCGGTAACGCTTCGTGAATATCTATTTTTATTTCAAGAGCGGATATATATTCGCTATAAGTTTGATATTTTGATTTTAAAGCTTCGCGGGATTGATTAGTTCGGTAGGTTTCGTTTCGCTTTTTAATATTGGCTATGCTGACGTTGCTTTTCAGATTGAAACAAGATAGTTTATCATAGACCGATTCGCGATCATACAAAATAACCGTTACTTCCGGTAAAATGGATTTAACAGCTTCAATTTCAATGGGCGAATCATCAATAAAAACCATACTGTCAAGGCTGATGTTAAGCTTTTCCGCTATTCGCTTTATATTGTCGGGTTTGTTTTTCCAGTTCACTTGAAAACAAGCGATATGTTCCTCTTTCAAAAGCATTTCGCTGTGTTCGCGGAACATAGTCATAACGTCGGATAAATCATTTTTACTGCAAACGGCGAGTATAACGCCGTGATAATACAGCGAAAGGACAAACCTTTGAAAATCTTGATAAGGTTGTCCAAATCCGCTCCCGCTGAGCTTCAAATTTTCAATGCCATCTTCGGATAAAATATTGCCCCAAAGGACGTTATCACAGTCAAGCACAAGGCATTTTTTTGTTACTCCTTTTTCAATGAGATATTGCTTGTGTATTTCTTTAACGGCAAATTCAACCAATGCATCGGAATAGGGAGCGTTCCAGCGATATTTACTTTTTTGATTATAAGCATTGGCGATGCCAATCTCAGCTATAAGCCGTTTTAAATTTATAAAAGATATATTTTGTCTTAATGTTTCGCATAATTTTAAATTCAATTTGTCAATAAGTGCATTGTAGTTATGCCCCGTTACTATATGTAATGAATCGCAATAATCATCAAAAGAAAACCAAAGAATCTGTGCGTTTAAATATGACTTTAATTCAGAACACAGCTTTTTGTACAAAATTGTAATTTCATCTATTATCTGTTGCTCTGTCGTAGCAAGGGAATAGACTGCATTCAATAAATCTGGAAACAGTAATTCAAAATTTAGCCAAACAACAATCAAGCCTGCTTTTGATAACTGTTCCTTATACTTTTTGTCATTTCGTTCCTCATAGGCGATAGGAAATATTCTGGCGTTCATTTGTATTTCGTTAAACTGCAATTTTAATAATGGAATAAATGATGGTTCAAAAGTGATATTTGATAAAATAATTATATTTATTTCTTCATTTCCCTTCATTCACATATCCTTCCTATTTTATAGGTGTTATGTATGGTATATTTAATTAATTTATGCTTATCTCAATGTTTAAAATTATATTGATTAAAATATTATATTCAATGTATATATTTATTTATGATATTGATAATTTTCTCAATAGAATTAAAATTATCAAATAAAAGGTCATCATCTTCGACTTCAATATTGAATTTTTCCTCAATCATAATAATTAATCTAATCATTTGGAGCGAGTCATAGCCAATTTCTTGCAGATCGGCATTATAATTTAAGGAGTTCAATAAATCGTCTATATTGTTTTCGTCATTTTGATAATTCTCCTTGCAACCTGCGGATATTCTTCCATTAATTTTCTGCAAGAATTATTATTTATATAGCCTACTATACATATTGTTCCATTATATGTGTTATCAGAAAGCCATTTTGTAACGCTATGAATATTATCATATCCAAGAATCATAATGCAAAAATCTGCCGTCAGTTCAATATTAAAATTTAAAAACTGATTAATTGTAATAATATCACAATTGGTGCTTTCTTTTTCCAAAATTGCTTTCATTAGTGCTGCAATATACCACTCGTTAACGTTCTTGATCGTGGAACGATTCTTTTCTGTGTGAATAACTAATCTTGTAGTAATCATATATTTTCACCATCTTAAATCTCGTTAATTTTAATTCTTAACGGTATTGGTCTGCCTGTATCTTGAACATTTGATAATATTGGCCACCAAGTTCCATCAATTCATCATGAGTTCCGCTTTCAACAATATTACCTTTTTCTAAATAATAAATACAATCTAAATTTTTTGTTGTAGAAAGACGATGTGAGATCACAATTACAATCTTTTCTTCCCCGAACTCTGAAATCAGTTTGTTTATTTTGTTTTCTGAAATTGGATCTAATGCACTTGATGGTTCATCCAAAATCAAAATAGGACTTTGACTCAGCAACGCACGAGCGATCGCAATTTTCTGCATTTGCCCACCAGATAAAACGAATCCACTGTCATCAAATTCTTTTGTCAAGGTCTTGTCAATGGTATCATCGTAGAAACGTATCAAATCCAACTGCTCAAGTATATATCTTGTTTTTTTCTTATCAAATACTTCTTGGGCATTATTAAGATGAATATTATCATGAAATGAAAAAGCGTAGCAATTATAATCTTGAAATACACAACTAAATAAATTCCTATATTGATCCAATTTGAACCCACATATATCGTGACCACAGAAGTCGATTTTACCATTTGAAGGATCATATAGACGCATGATTAACTTCAACAGCGTACTCTTACCCGCTCCATTTAGACCAACAATTGCAATTTTTTCTTTTGGCTTAATAGAAAGATTTATATCTTTTAAGACCATCTGACCTTCCTCATAAGCGAATTGAACATTGCTAAGTGTGATAGCCGGATATTGTTGCTCTGGTATGTTGCTATCTCCATCAACTACCTGATTCTTGTATTCATAAAACTTCTTGAATTTATCAATATATAAGCTATTTTCATGGAATTTAAGGAAGCGCTCCATAACTTTACCCAGGTTGCTGCTTATCATACTTACAGCTTCTTTCATCGCTACAAAATCGCCTATCGTTAGCGTTTTGACAACGACAATCTTATATACCAGATAGATGATAATTAGGCAATTATTAATATGATATAAACCCTCACTGAAAAAATATAATATAGTAAATCGGTTACTGAAATCTTTGTATGCACCAATTATTGTGTTTATGCTGTCTTTATATAGCTTTATTAGACTATGCTTAATGTTAGTAATGCGTATGTCTACAGCAAATTCTTTTAAATAACTAATTCTTTTTACATATTCAATTTTCTTTTGCTCAGGAATAATTTTTTCGATTCTTTCTAGCTTTGATTTATTCATTTTTACTCTCAAAAGAGAATCCCCTAAGATTGGTATAATTGAGAACACAAAGAGGAATGGATCGCCCAATATAACGAAAACTCCTGAAAAGCTAACATTCAAAATTGTCTGATAAAATGACAAAATGCTATTTAAAATCTCAAGTGGCCGATTGGTAGATTCAGAATTTGCAAATATATAATTGTTATAAAATTCAGGGTTATCAAAGCAACCAATATCAACATTTGCAGCCTTTTCAAAAATCATGTTTTGGAAACGCTTAATCACTTTTTCGTTTGAAATGTTGATATAATAGTTGTACACTTGATCAAAAACAATCTTGAAAAGCTTAAAACCAACTGCAACCAAAATCCATTTCAATGTTTCATGTACATTAAAAGTGTTGGTTAGTGTGTCAATTATTAATTTTATTAGATAAACTGTTAAAAACCATCCCTCAAACGATGTGAGCGTTGCTTGAAGCACATCTAGGGGCAAACGAAATCTATCCGCCTTAGAAATAATGCGAAGCATATAAATATTATTTTTTAAAACTAAAAACTTTTTTTTCATACAAGTTAACCTACTTATCTAAATATTTACTAGCTTGTAAATGATACATATAAGCGTACTTTTTGTTTTTTTGAATTAGCTCATCGTGTGTCCCTGATTCAATTATTTCTCCATCATCAATCAGATAAATAATATCTGCATTCTTAGTAGCTGTTAGTCGGTGAGATATAATAATTACAGTTTTTTCGGAAACCTGTCGCATAATGTTATTGAATACTTCAAACTCAGTAATCGGGTCGAGCGAGCTTGTTGGCTCATCCAAAATTACAATAGGCTTATCATTAAATAGCACACGTGCTATGGCCATCTTTTGCAATTGCCCTTTGGATAAATTTAAACCGTTAGGACTAAACTCACTTGTTAAATTATTCATTAGAAATTCATTTGTAATTGCTTCATTTTTATCGAAAGTAATTTTGTTAAGCGATTTAGCAATATTATTTAATTTTGATTCATCCTCAATAAGATCCATAGCTACATTTTCTGCTAAAGTAACCGGATAGCTTTGAAAATCTTGCATCACAACCGAAAACAATGAGCGATATTCTTTAGTATCATAACTACGTATTTCGTGAGAGGATAAGTCAATACTGCCTTGATAGTTGTCATACAATCCTAAAATAAGTTTAACAATTGTACTTTTGCCAGAACCATTTTCGCCAACTAAAGCAATCTTCTTCCCTTGTGGAATCTCCATACTAATATTCTTTAATGTTGGTTTATCATTACCATCATACTGAAATGTCACTTTATTGAGGCAAAGGGATTTACCACCTTCCTTCTTAATTGATACAGGATTTTCGACATAATTATTATCGAGTTCGGCTAACGACAGAATGTGAAAATACTTATCTGTAAAAATCCGATTTTCCTTTAAGGAATTTCCTATTTTCATAATATTTGTAACGCTTCCCGATAGCGTATAAACGGCAATTGTCATGGGAATCAAATTTATGGTTGTAACACCGTGGTGACCATAAAAAATACTAATAAGAATTATAATCATTGAGCCATAAAAAGCAAAAACTTCCGTGTTAAATCTTTTAATAAAATTTAGTAGACCAATTCTTAATCCATATTTTTTAATTGTGCATATAATGTTCTTGACGGAACTATCATACATATCAAGAAGAATATCCCTAAGCGGCAAATAAAGCCGTATTTCCATTGCATGTTTTTTCATATAAAAAACTCGATTAACGTAGTCTTTTTTGCGATTATATAATACTTTTTCTTGGGCAAAGGAAAAAGCTTTTCGACTTAATTTAAAATTAATGATATATGTAACGATAACAGATAATACAACAACAATAATCAATTCAAAACTAATAAACCCTAGGTATAATACCAACATAATAAAACTAATGATGCTGGATATTAAATTCGATATTATGTTCACGCTACCGACCACACGGCTTTGTATCTCATTTGCTGAAAACACATAGTCATTAAGATAATCTGGATTGTCAAAATTTTTAATTTTTGTTTTCATTATTATATTAATCATTTTTAACGTGAGCTTTTCATCCAACCGTTGTTGTGCAATTGGATCAATTTTGGCATAGTATAGAGAATTTAGAAAACCTGTACATAAAATAACAGATAGTATAATCATAACAGGTATTATAATTTCCATAAAAGTTTTATTGCTTTGAATTCCTTCCAGAACAATATTCAAAATAAAAATTGAACCTAAAATATCTGATATAGATAAAAAGACTTTAGTCAATATTGTATATATTGTCCAAAATGGAACAATATTAATTGCATATACTAATATATTAAAATAATTTCGAAGCGATTTCATTCTTAAATATTTCCTCTTAGTAACTTCCGTAATTGGTTGATAGATTCTGTTGAAAGTCTTATATAAATCTTGGTCATAAAAAGTATATATCATTTAAAATTGATAATCCTCATTTGTTCGATTATAGGAGAAAATGCTTGCATGGACATTATGCTTTTAGAGACTGCTTTTCGTAGGACATCTCTTTCTTTCTGCTTATTCTCAATTTCTATTATCTTTTTATTAAAAGAATCAAGCGTAAGCTTCGTTTGATTATCATTAAAATTACTAAGTTCTATCGTAAACGTCAAACCATCCGCCTGCCTAGTTAAAAACGCCGCTTTTTAGCGGCGTGGTTTATGACACTTAGCTGGAAGCTCATCTGCCCCTGCATGGAAAGGACCATAAGCATCAGCTCCTGCTTACTGCATTTATTCAGTTCATCGGCTGTGTATTTTTTACTCATAAAGGTGACGCTCCTTATACAGCCTATTATACAGGAAAGTCCTGAAAATAGCCAACTACAGGGTGTTTCCCTTTCGTCATTATGCCGATGGTTCAAACAGACGGGAGCAGGGTAAAAAGGCAGGAAATATAGAATTGTCAAAGTTCGAAGCCGGTCTGCATTTACTACAAGTAGCGGAAAATCAAGGCGTTCAGGGGTGTTTTGCGGCAGATAAACAGGCCGGATCCCAGGTGTTTGAGCAAGGGTAAAAAATTTCTCTGTTCTGCACAATACATTTTAATATATTTTTAATGGATACACCTCTTTGACTTTAGGGTCGATCGGGTTTAGTCCAAGCATCAGAAGATGGAATTGTTCTTCTGTTATTTCAGCTGCTTCTTCCGATGTTCTGGGCCATGTAAGGGAGCCGTCTTCCAGGCGCATGTATAAAAGCAGAAATCCGCTGCCCATCCATAGCAGCCCTTTTATGCGATCCGACCGTCTTCCACAGAACAGAAACAGGGTTCCTTTTTCAAAAGGATTCCGGTCATAACGTGAGCCTATAATCTGGGCAAGGCCATCAATCCCCTTGCGTAAATCGACAAACCCGGTTGCGACTATGACGCGCCGGATTCCGGCAGCATCTTCAAGCACGGGCAACCTCCTGCAGTATCCGGTCAAGAAGCCTGTCAGATACCTTATCAGACAAAGCCACCGTTGCCCTGGCAGTTTTTATGACTGCAGTTGGTTGGAAAGAAGCCGGATAAGCTTCCGCCGATTGGCTGCTAAACGATATCTCTGCAAAAGAAACCGGGCTGCCTTTTTGAGCAGAAGGGAGAGCGGCACTGCGCCCTGTCTGTTCATAGGTGCTTCTTCGAAGTTTTCGTAGCCAGTAATAGTAGGATTTTTCGCTGATTTGATTATCTGCCAGCCATTGTTTTGCCGTTTGCCCTTCATGGCGGCGCTGGCATTGCTCGATAATTTGCTTCCATTGTTTGAGACGGATCTCATGAGTACTTTTATCCATTGTGGACCTCCTTTCAAAAACTGAGTAGTCTCGGAAACTCTTTGAGTGCCGAGTTTTCACTCTTTTTTATGTTTCTGTTTTTTCTTTATACCTCCAAATATTTTGCATATTTTACCGAAAAAAGGGTTCTTTCCTGGGTTTGTTGATGTTACCGTAATGATGTGTTATACTTGCATTATAAAAACCTTTTAAAGGAGTCGATTCAAATGCAGGAATTACTGACAATGCTTGATCCAGATTTGATATA
>Ga0153972_1000715_pt1 | contig 10806 bp, 10 predicted proteins | sample TSGA056MetaG_FD_104732 | JGI IMG/M metagenome (GOLD analysis project Ga0153972, IMG submission 104732) | Attine ant fungus gardens microbial communities from Georgia, USA - TSGA056 MetaG | ecosystem: Host-associated > Fungi > Mycelium > Unclassified | place: USA: Georgia, George L Smith State...
AAGCGTGTGATCTACATAATATTTATCAAATCCAGATCTTTCTATTTCTTCTATCGACAAATCTTTAGTTAATTGATATACAATGGCACACACTATTTCCATATGTGCTAATTCCTCGGTACCCAGAGAAGCACCGGAAATGTTCCACATTAGATAAATATGGGGACAAGCATGATTCTGTTGGTTTGTGGATACATAGCTTTTCGTCCTTTGACAGAATCCAAAAGTGGGGTGAGGATTCAAAATTGTTTGCTTTAATGCGGTTGACGGATGTATGAGATTTAGATATAATGTATTAAAGTACACCATCATTCAAAAAAATAAGGGTGGTTTAGTTCAGAGGTGCAATTATGCTTGACCAGAAAGATATAAAGATTCTTAGTGATATTTTTTCGGGTTATGACTACATTATGACGACAGCACAACTTAGTGCAGAAAATCTTTCCTATAGAGATGTCAAAAAAATGCTTGATGAAGGTCTAATTGAAAAAATAAAAAGAGGCTATTATCACTGGATTGAAGATTATGGTAAAAGTGAAGTGCTAATCATCAATCGGCTATTTCCCGATGCCGTGCTTTGTATGGAAACGGCTCTCTTCTATTATAGGTACAACGACCGTAATCCTGCCGAATGGAATATTACAATTGATAAGAATGTTTCAAGAAATCGAACAAAGATAGATTACCCATTTATAAAGGAGTATCGGGTTGAGCCTGCTTTGGTTACACTGGGAGAAACAACAGGCAAAATTGATTTTATTGATGTTCGAATTTATGACCGTGACCGTACGATTTGTGATGTGCTGCGGAATATGAATAAGATGGATAAAGAAATATTCAATAAAGCAATTCAAAACTATGTGAAAGACCCGAAGAAGAATATCCCTAACCTGATGCAGTATGCAAAAGTGTTGAAGATACAAAAACGAGTAAAAGATTTGATTGGAGTGTGGTTGTGATGGTTGATGTGGCAGCTTCTGTTCTTGCAAAACTCAAAAATAAAGCGAGGGCTTCGGGTATCAGCTATCAGCAGTGCTTGCAGCTTTTTGTGCAAGAGGAATTTTTAAGAAAGTTATCCAAGTCTGGATTTGAGGATTTTCTTATATTAAAAGGCGGTTTGTTCATCTACACGCTCACAAATTTTGATAGCCGGGCTACTATTGATGCTGACTTTCTTCTCCGTGGATTTTCAAATTCGATTGACGATGTTAAAGATTTAATCAGCAAGATTATAAACACACCAACAGGGAATGATTATATTCTTATGACAGCAAAAGGCTTTGAAGAAATCTCTCCGCAGAGAAAGTATCAAGGCATCAGTGCTCAGATTATCGGTCAAATAAAGAATGTCCGAGTTCCGTTCAATGTTGATATCGGTGTCGGTGATGTTATTGTTCCACAGGCAGAACAGCGAACAATCAATACACAACTCCCCAACTTTGAAGCCCCTGTCATAAAAACCTATTCAATTGAAAGTACCATCGCTGAAAAGTTTGACGCAATCCTGCAACGTTTTGAACTTACCGGCAGAATGAAAGATTTTTATGACATTTATTATCTTGCAAGAACTTTTGATTTTGAAGGAGTAAAATTGCAAGCTGCGATTTTTGAAACCTTGCAGCGGCGTGGTACCTCCTATGACAGAGATAGCTTCAAACGCATAGTCGGGCTTGCCCAGGATGAGGATATACAAAAGCGTTGGAAGTATTTCTTGAAAAACATTAAGAATGATACGCTTGATTTTTCAATTGTGATTGATGAAATTCAGAAATTCCTTGAGCCTGTGTTTGATGCAATTATAAATGAAACGGAATGGCTTGGGAAATGGGACAATGTATCAAATATATGGTAATAGCATTAAGGGATTGACGATAACGCTATTGCAAAAATTCCGGCAGTTGATTCCCGCGAGCCGATTCCGAAATCTCCGCAGACTGCGGGAACCATTTGCTGTTCCATTCACGGATGTAATTATTGACGGTAGCCTGAGTGAGCGCGGCGTATCGCTCGGTCCTTTTTTCAATTAAGTTATCGTGCAATTTAAAGCTTAATTTAGCTTATTTTCTGTACTAAGTCGCCTTTGCACGATAACTCATAATGTCTGATAACGGAAAGCTCCGGGCTGGAAAATGGGGCATTACTGCTCGGATGGTCAACTATTATTGTTCTGCCGGACGGATTAAGGGAGTCATTAAAAAAGGTAAAAGGCTGGGATGAGGGTATTATTATGATTAGAGATGAACTAATAAACTGCGGTATTGATTATATTATTGAGCATTTAAATGAAGATATTTCGATTGAAGATGTTGCAAATCATTGTAATTTTTCCAAATATCACTTTAGCAGAAAATTCAAGGAAGAAACAGGAGAAAGTTTATACGCCTTTATTAAACGAATGAAAATGAATCAAAGTGCTATCAAACTTCAACTGGAAAAAGGGAAAAGCATTACGGATATTGGGCTTGATTATGGTTATGAATCTACAAATTTCAGTGCGGTTTTTAAAAAACAACATAAGGTGCCCCCAAACAAATATCGAAAAATTACAACAGACACATACTTTCCCAGTCCTTTTTATCAAGATAATTCATATCAATTTCAATCATTTGAAGAATATGATAAGAGAATTGTTATTCAGGAATGGGATACTTGCAAAGTTATCTATGAAAGGTATGTCGGGAATTACATTGAGCTAAAAGACAAGTGGAAAACTTTTTCAGAAAAATACAATGCTTACATCCAGGAAGATACTTAAAGGTGCTGTGGAAGAAATTTATAATGCTGTTCAAGGGATGTTTCATAGTTGGCTGCCTAACAGTCATTATGAAATGTCTGCAAGATATTCGCTGAATATATATCATGTTATGGATAGGAATAATATGTACGTCGAAATGGATATTGGCATACCGATTAAAGATAGCAATAATTCATAAGTATTAAAATGTCCCATCTTATATAATGTGATTATAAGTTTGGAGTTTCAAGAGCTATGAGTCGACAACTTACAGCAAACAATAACGACACATAGGAGGTATTGGTATGTTCGACATTAGAAAAATACAGGAGCAAGTTATTTTTAATGCAGTAAAAAATTCGAGTAATGAGGAAGCAGCAAAGGCGGTCGTATTTGGAACGAAAGATGCTCTGTCGGAGGATGATGCAACTTGGGTAAATACCTGTATGCGTCGAATGACAGACACGTTTGACGAGAATGATGTTAAGTCTATCCGGATGAACTGTCAATGTAGCTATGGAATGGACGATAAGTACGAACTGGTAAAAGAACTGTACGATGGCGCTTTTTCACTTGAAGAATTTGCAAACAATGATAAAGCGCGTGCAGCAGGACTTTTTGCAAAAGATGGTGACTTGTATTTGCAATTTCCTTTCTGTCCTTGCCCTATGTTGGCAAAAGTAGAACGTCTTGAATCTTATGCGTGGTGTCAATGCACCACCGGATATAGTAAGGTGCTGTTTGAGAAACTATTCGGTTGTGAAGTTGATGTTAAACTTCTCAAAAGCGTAAAAATGGGCGATGATATATGTCTTATGTGTATCAAACCTCTTGCTAATGTTTGGAATCAGGCTGTTTTTGTATCTGATTAAAACCAGCAAGAAGAAAGCTATATAGCTTGTGTGGATATTTTGTCCACAAGTGGCAGAACGGCAAAAGCGGACGATTTAATAATCGTCCGCTTTTTTTGCGCCCTTTTTACCTTGCGCTGCTTGTATAAACGTAAGCGGCAAATAATGTAACCTTTGTCATAGAGCTTTCCCTTTCTCAAAGAGCAAGTAGCTTGTCGCCTCTTATATCCTCCGCGCTCCACTTAATAACGGCAAAATTACCGTTTGACAGTTCATCCACCTTATTCATCCATTCAATTTCATGGCTCGCTTTTGCCTTTAGAAGCTGATTGAAAGTTTCCGTCGCATATAGGGATGAATTGATTACCCACCACTTTGTAGCAATCCCGGCGCGTTTCAAATCTTCCTCTAAACGCATGGCTTCATAGACGGGCGTGGTTTCCGCAAGGGTCACAATGATTACAGCCGTTTCGTCCGCATTACGAAGCCGGGGCAGCAGCTTCTTAACCGATTCGGGAATGTCGCCCTGTGTGCGCTTTACCTCGCGGTGATAGCTCTGCGTGGAATCAAGCAGTAAAAGCGTGTGGCCAGTGGGCGCGGTGTCAATTACGACAACCTCATTTTCAGCCCTATCCACGATTTCAGCAAAGGCGCGGAAAACGGCGATTTCCTGTGTGCAGGGGGAACGTAAATCTTCCTCCACATAGGCAACATCATCCTCCGACACGGTTTCCCGCGCTTTGGCAAGCACTTCCTCTTGATAATGCCGGAGTTCTTCTTTTTCGTCTATGTGGCTCATGGTAACGCCGCTTCTTTCATCCATGACGAATTTTAAGTGAGCGGCGGGGTCGGTGGTCGTTAAATGCACTTTTTCCCCTTTAGCGGACAGCCCCAAAGCGATAGCGGCGGCAATCGACGTTTTACCAACGCCGCCTTTACCCATTGTGAAAACGACCTTTTTGCCGCTCTCGTACATATCGTCAATGACTTTATGGAGTGTCGGAGTGTCGGCTGTTTTCAATGCGTCATCGCTAACGATAAAGCTGTCTTTTACAAGCAGATTGCGTACATTCTCCATGCCTGTGATGTTGTATGCACGAAGCGGAACAAAATAGGCGGGGATATTTTTTATCCCTGCGGGAATGCCTGAAAGTGCCGTTTGCTGTTTGTTATACAGGCTTTCGGATATGGTGTCGTCAAAGGAAGCCAACACGCCGTTAATAACCAAAAGCTGATTGTGTACGCCTAAATCGGCAAGCTCTTTGGAAGCCCTTTCCGCTTCAATAAGCGGTGAGGTTTCGGGGCGGGAAACAAGTACAAGGGTTGTCATTTCCCCATCTGACAAGGTTTTTACCGCGTTTTTATAGATTTCCTTTTTGCTTTCCAAGCCAGAAAGCTGCCCCAAGCAGGACGCGCCGTGTGTGCTTTCGCTAATAAAATTACTCCATGCGGACGGTAATTGCAGCATACGCAAGGTGTGTCCCGTGGGGGCGGTATCAAAAATAATATGGTCGTATTCGGCCTGTGCCTTTTCGTCCGTAATGAAAGCGGAAAATTCATTGAAAGCCGCGATTTCAACCGTGCAGGAGCCGGATAGCTGTTCTTCCATATTTGCCAGTATAGACTCCGGCAGCTTGCCCCGGTACGGCGCAATCACGCTTTCCTTGTACTCCGCCGCCGCCTGTATCGGGTCAAGATTGGCAACCACAAGCCCCGGCACATCTGCAATCGGAACGCCTTTATTCGTCAGCTCCATGCTGAAAACGTCCTGCAAATTGGAAGCGGGGTCGGTACTGATAAGCAATACCTTTTTTCCTTTGTCGGCAAGGGTTACGGCGGTAGCACAGGCGATAGAGGTTTTACCAACGCCGCCCTTGCCCGTGAAAAACAGGTATTTTGTGAGATTTAGTTTTTTCAAGTCAAATCGTTCCATTAGCAGCCCCCACTTTTACAGTCACAGCCGCCATTTTCCTTTTTAGGCGTGACCTTGACTTTTGCGTTTTCTTCTACAAGGTAGCTTGCGGAGATTTCAAGTCATACTGCGATTTCCTCATTAGTCGGATATGCTTTTGTTTTGACGATTTTACCGTCAATCACCGTGGCCGGGAGCGCTTGGGCACCCTCGCCGTTAATCAGCTTGTTAATTTCGGCATTATTTATAAATGCCTGTGGTGTGCTGTTCAAGTTAAAACGGGCAGCGGTAACGCCATTCTTTTGCAGTTTGCCCATCACAGTGGAAATACGGAGCAGTTCGGGGTCAACGCTCACGCCGCATATACCTGTTTCGCAACACATAGCAGGTTCATAGATAGACATAGTTTTCATAATAGAATCTCCTCGCTTTAATTATATTCTAAATATTGTAAATGGCTCTATTATGCCGTTATTCTGAACGGCAACCGAATTTCCGGCCACAACCACACATAAGCTGAAACCTCCTACTGATTAGTTGTTTTTTCGGGAAACCAATGCTTAGTTTTATTCGCAATTCTTACAAGTATCAGCATTACTGGCACTTCTGTAAGCACACCCACGATTGTCGCCAATGCCACGGGGGATTGCGTGCCAAAAAGGGATATAGCAACAGCGACGGCAAGCTCAAAGAAGTTTGACGCGCCTATCATTCCGGCGGGCGCGGCTATATTATGCGGCAGTTTGAGTGCCTTGCTTGCCAAATATGCGATAAAGAAAATAAGGAATGTTTGAAGTATCAGCGGTACAGCAATCAAGACGATATGCAACGGGTTTTCCAAAATGACGTTGCCTTGAAACGAGAAAATAATAATCAGCGTTAAAAGCAATCCCAAAACAGTAGTGTTGTTCCATTTTGGCAGGAAAACATCATTAAAATAGCTTTCGCCTTTTCGCTTTATTAACTGTGTCCGTGTAATGATACCCGCCGCTAACGGTATGACAACGAACAGCACAACCGACAAAAGAAGCGTATCCCACGGGACAAAAACACCGCCAACACCGAGCAGGAATGCGACAATCGGGGTAAATAATACAAGGATAATCAAGTCGTTAGTCGCAACCTGTACCACCGTATAGGCGGGGTCGCCTTTTGTTAAGTGGCTCCAAACAAACACCATAGCCGTACAGGGGGCGGCTCCAAGCAGTACAGCACCGGCAAGATAATCCTTTGCCAAGTCAGCAGGGATTAAGGCTTTGAAGATAACAAAGAAAAATAGGCTTGCAATGCCGAACATGGTAAAAGGCTTAATCAGCCAGTTTGTTATCCAGGTTACAAATAGCCCCTTTGGATTTTTCCCCACGTTCTTTATGCTTTTGAAATCCACCTTTAACATCATGGGAAAAATCATCAGCCATATCAATATGGCAATCGGGATAGATACCTGCGCGTACTCAAACCGCCCTAAAAAAGCGGGAGTACCGGGCAGGAACTTCCCAATCGAAACGCCCGCCGCCATGCACAGCAGCACCCATATTGTCAAATACTTTTCAAAAGAGCCGATACCTTGATTTTGCCTACTCTTTTCCACAATTACACCCTCCGCCTTTGCAAATGCAATCCTCTTTGTCGATTGTTATAGCGCATAAAAAGTTTTGAAAGTCCTGTACTTTCTTTTCATCCAAAGTGTAGTACATCCACTTGCCCTCTTTGCGTCCATTTACTAAACCACAGTCGCAAAGGATTTTCATATGGTGGGATAGGGTTGGCTGTGTGATATTAAACTTCTCTAAAAGCTTACAGGCGCAAAGCTCACCACAGGATAGCATATCCACAATCGTAAGCCTGTTTGTGTCCGCAAGTGCCTTGAACAATCCGACATTTTCAACATATTTGTTACTCAACTAAATCACCTCACATAGATGTATGTCTATGTGTTATTATATGCAAAACATAGATGAGTGTCAATGTATTTTTATCGCTCCGCGCTTCTATCTTTCCCCCCGCGCCCGTTAGGGCAATGTCCTAAAGGAATCAAACAACTATGGCGGGCGGCGGCGTGATAGTAACGGCACTCGGCCCAATATTCAGTTTTTCTACGCCCTGAATGCCTTTAACGCAAGGCGATCAACCGCGCCGATATTATTGTAAATAATCTCTACTTTTTGGCGGCGGTCCCCGCGCGCCTGTTCCGGCTCGTGGACAATAATTCGGTCAATAAACTCATGGACGATTGCCGGGGTCAATTCCTCGATTGTCGGTAAGCGGCAAATAATCGGCGTCTAGACCTAACCTCCTTTTTTCTACAAACAACAATATCTGTACCGATTGTACTTCGGGCCAAGTTGGCCCGAAGTCAGCGTATTCGCTATGTGAAAGCCATCTCATTTGTCAGTTTTTCTTATTTATATTTTTTTACCAATATAGAAAACGTATCCATAAAACTGTTTGTATTTTGAATACAACTCCTCCTCATATTTTTCATCTTCAATATAAGCCTCTACGGTTTTGTTTCCAGTATATTTTTCCAAGAGTGCTTTTTCTGCCGCTCCTCGCGGAATAAAATAATTGTCCGTCCAACATTCTTCAGGCAATGCAAATGCAGCAATAAAACTATAGCTTGCTTTTTGCATGATTGAAATATTATGCCCTATTGTATCTAATCCGCTACTGGCACCAGCCCAAAACTTTTCAATTTCAGCAGGGTGTTCGTCAGCAAGCCACGAGGGACACGTTACGGCGATATAGCCATCTTTCTTTAGAAAGCTATTCCAATAAGTCAATCCTTTTTCAAAGCCTATATTGTCTATAACTCCTTCTGACCAAACAAGGTCAAATTCCTCTTTTTGAAAAGAAAGATTTTCTATTGGGCCAACAATCCCATTTACTCTTCCTTGAAGATTTTGCTTTTTTGCATTATCGTTAAAAACATTTATAAAATTAGGACAAATATCTACGCCAATAATATTTCCAGTAATATTTTGTGCAAGAACCATCGTTTGCCCACCAGTTCCACAGCCTAAATCCGCTACTCGCGAAATTTTGTCAATATTATCCAGAAAACTTAATGCCTTAATAATCATTTCTGGACTACCCGGCCCCTGTCGTTCCAACCCTACATGAGTTTCAATAATTAAATCAAGAATTGATAATTGTTTGTCTGCCATTATTTTATTACTCCTTATCTTTTAATTTGGTACTGTTGCGTACTCAATGACTACTTCGTGGCGTTTATCTTTATGAATTGATCAATATGCGCCGTTAAAAGATTAGCGGCTTCCTCTGTGTCAGATGACGTATCTACCATTGCCATATTAAGCAGAAAATGATATGGGGCAAAAAACTCCAATGCAAGCAGTTTAAGGTCACTTTTTTTCAAGACACCTTGCTCTATCATCTCACAAAATAAATCTTCAATGTAGCCGACTTGACAAACGCACATTTTATACAGGTCGGCCATATCTGGACTTCTATATTGTTCTAATGTCAACATTTTGCGAAAATTACATGACAATTCATCCTCAAGCCAAACGCGGAATTTCGTCTCAATAAAGTTTTTGAGTTGTTCCATAGAAGTATTTTTGAATGACGATGGTGTTTTTTCAAATGTTTCTTCCGGCACTTCGAATTTTTTCGCTCGTACAACATCTTCTTGAAAAACACGCTCCACAATACTGTCAAATATGTCCTGCTTATTCTTGTAGTGTTTATATAAAGCCCCTTTTGTCATACCAAGCTCTCCTGCAATGGAACTGACTGAAACCGCTTCATAACCATTTTGTGCGAATAAACGGAGTGCGACGAATAAAATTTTCTCCTTTGTATCAGACATGTATATCCCTCCTTTTTGCAAACGGTCGTTTACCTTTATTATAGTGAACGACAGTTTACTTGTCAAGAGATATTAAAAAATTCAGATTGCATTCCTGCGTAGAATAAGGCTTTTTCCGGTATGCCGCTAAACGGTTAGCAAGGTCTTTGTGGACACACCGGATAAATCGGATGGAAAACGCAGGCAGAATATTCACATCAGCTATGACACCTGTTGGGTATCCTGCCGGAACTGAACACATCAACAGACGAAAGAATGGCGTAGCTTTTACGCTACGCCACACTGAACTAAATACTGTTTTACTAAGGACGGCCAAATGGACGGCTTTTTTTATATGACCGCTAGACAGATTGTCATCATTTTAATTTTCTACCTCAACTATCTTTTCAATTTCATTATTGCTATTCCGAATGACTTCAAGTGATATACCATTATTTACAGCATACTCACTGTAATCGGAAAACGTAAGGTAATCTCCATCACTAAAATAATAGATAGGTTTGTTATCATATACCCAGCATTTATTCTTGCTATCATAGGACACACCATAACTGCTGTATTCATTTAACGATGTGTCTTGTTCATTCAGATTGCCTTCTTCTGTCGAAAAATCAGAACCACCCTCAGCATTTCCAGAACCCTCTGTTGCATTTCCATTCTCAGCGGACATTACTCCGTTGTAATCCTCCTGTGCGTCTCCCTGCATGTTATTAAGCTCATTGAAGGACTCTGTACGGAGGTCAAAATCTTCTTTGCTTACTGGAGCAAGTCCGGTTAATTTGCCATCATCACCCCTTACTGCAACTACGTCTATAGCCACATTGTAATCTGTATAGTCAAATTTTGTACAATCAGCGGTAAATCCTTCCCCTGCTTCTGTATCGGTAAAATATCTTACAATCTTATTATCATAGATGAACAAATCTTTTTTCTGGTTGTAGGTCATACCATACTGCTCATATATAGAGAACCTTTCAGCGCTAGTTGTCTGTGTTTCAGTTGGAGTTCCGCTGTCTTGTGCAGCGTTCGCATTTGCCGCAAATGCAAATCCAGTTCCCAAGGTGACAAGCAGCACACCGCAAATGATTGCAATACCTGTTTTCTTCCTGCTCATATCCATAATGGAAAATATTCTATTCTTCATACCTTTCTTACCTCCATAAAAATTAGTTGATAAAGCTGTTTTTAACTTTGACTGATATCTGACAATACCGATAATCGTTTCACTGTAATGTTGGCGTGTATCTGCATCTGCGTTTCCGACTATCTCGGCATCACAGGACAATTCGCATTGTATGTTAATCGCTTTTGCCATTAGATATATGACAGGATTAAACCAGTGTATGGCGGTTGAAATCAGCACCAGACACTTGTACCATAGGTCTTTCCGTTTATAATGGAAAAGTTCATGTTTGAGAATAAAATGCAGTTCGTCTTGTGTTATATCCGCCTTTGGTAACAGTATCCTGGGAGTTAC
>Ga0153972_1000717_pt1 | contig 10800 bp, 9 predicted proteins | sample TSGA056MetaG_FD_104732 | JGI IMG/M metagenome (GOLD analysis project Ga0153972, IMG submission 104732) | Attine ant fungus gardens microbial communities from Georgia, USA - TSGA056 MetaG | ecosystem: Host-associated > Fungi > Mycelium > Unclassified | place: USA: Georgia, George L Smith State...
GAATCGTCAGGTGGAGGAAGTGCTGTATCCGGCTATGGAGGATTTTGCAATTGATGTTATGATTGGTAAAGGTGCCACGGCCAGATCTATCCGCCTGGATTTACCAAGGTTCACTCTGGTAGGCGCGACAACCCGGGCAGGATTACTTACAGCACCCTTAAGGGATCGCTTTGGCGTTGTGAGCCGACTGGAATTTTATTCGCCGGAGGAACTTACTGTTATTATAAAGAATTCTGCAAAAATTCTTCGGGTAGATATTGAAGAAAAAGGGGCCTTGGAGTTGGCAAGAAGGTCACGGGGAACCCCCCGATTAGCCAACAGACTTTTAAAAAGAGTCAGAGATTTTGCTCAGGTTAAATATGATGGCGCCATTACCGAAGAGATAGCCAATGCTGCCTTGAATTTATTAGAAGTAGATAAGCTGGGGTTGGATTATATCGATAGATGTGTCTTGACGACAATGATTGAGAAGTTTTCCGGAGGTCCGGTGGGTCTTGATACATTAGCTGCCGCTATAGGAGAAGATGCCATGACATTAGAAGATGTCTATGAGCCTTATTTAATTAAGAACGGTTTCATTAACCGTACCCCAAGAGGCAGAGTCGCCACTGATTTGACCTATCAACATTTCGGTCTTGGCGGGGGCGAATAACAGACTTGTGTTTTTGATAATTTTCATTTATAATACTAACTAGTATGATGATTAGGAGGATGGTAGAATGTCATCTAAAACAGATATAGAAGTATTAATTGGCGGAAAGGTTTATAGATTAACAGGTTACGAGAGTAAAGAATATCTTCAGAAGATTGCCCTATATATCAATAATAAGATGGCGGAACTTAACGAGATGCCTAATTATAAGCGATTGACAACAGATATGCAGCGGATTTTCCTGGAACTTAATATGGCAGATGATTATTATAAGGCAAAGAAGCAGATTCAGTTACTGGAACGGGATATTGAAGAGAAGGATAAGATGGAGTATGATTTAAAGCACGAGCTGATTGCATCGCAAATCAGGCTAGAGGATTCCGTAAAAGAGATTGAAGAATTAAAGTCAGAGGTTAATGAACTTCAAAAGCAAATTGTTAAGCTTGAGACAAGAGCATATCATAAGTCGTAGAAAATATAATGAGTGTTGCCTATTCCGTTTTGAAGAAGCAGCACTTTCTTAAATTGAGGAGTTACAAAGACAGGAGTTTTATGAGACCTATTGAGATACTTGCTCCAGCCGGTTCTTATGAAGGAATGACAGGAGCTTTTAATGCCGGTGCCGATGCCGTCTATGCGGGAGGAAGCCATTTTGGAGCCAGGGCACATGCTGTGAATTTTACCCAGGAGGATTTATTAAGAGCCATTGAATATGCCCACTTGCATGAGAAGAAGCTTTACTTAACGGTGAATACATTATTAAAAGATTCGGAGATGGCCAGGTTATATACATATCTGATGCCTTATTATACGGCAGGACTTGATGCGGTCATCGTTCAGGATATGGGTGTGGTTCGATTTATACGTGAAACCTTTAAAGGGTTGGATATTCATATCAGTACCCAATTATCGGTGGTCAATAAAGATTCAGCTCGCTTCTTTAAAAACAATGGAGCAAAGCGTATCGTTACGGCCAGAGAATTGACCATAGAGGAAGCAGCGGCCATTAAGGCGGCCGTAGATATAGAACTAGAAACATTTGTCCATGGCGCCTTGTGTTATTGTTATTCAGGACAATGTTTTTTGAGCAGTATCATCGGAGGCAGGAGCGGCAATCGGGGCAGGTGCGCCCAACCATGCCGGCTGCCATATCATTTAGTGGAAAATGGAAGAATCAAAAAAGATGCTCATTATTACATGAGCTTGAAAGATATATGTACGTTAGAACTTATTCCCCAATTAGTGAAAGCGGGAATTGATTCATTTAAAATCGAAGGCCGGATGAAGCGTCCGGAATATGCCGCTTTTATGACGTCGCTTTATCGTAAATATTTAGATTTATATTATGAAAAAGGAAGTCTTAAATATCATGTGGAAGAAAAAGATATACAAAACCTGATGCGTATATACAATCGGGGAGGCTTTTCTGAGGGTTATTATAGAAACCGCCATGAAAAAAACATGTTGTCTTTATCAAAATCAACCTACAGAACCGATAATGAGGATTTAAAAGAATCTATCAAACAAGCTTGGCTGACAGGTGAAAAAAAAGAAAAGATTAAGGGTTCCTTAACAGTTTTGAAAGGTTTACCTGTTAAAATGCAGGTTGAATATGAGGATAAAGAATGTACAGTTACAGGTGAGACGGTTTTAGAAGCCAGAACGGCTCCATTAACGGTCTCACAGCTTAGAGCCAGAATCGGTAAAACAGGAAACACCCCCTTTATATTTGAAGATTTAGAGATTACGATGGATGAGGATACCTATCTTCCCGTTAAAAGTTTGAATCATCTAAGAAGAGAAAGCCTTGATATGTTGAAAGGAAAGATATTGGCGGAGACCAAGAGAAGTGCCGTTAAGGAAGTTCTTCTCAGGTCGGATTTTTGTGAAGAGGACAACCCTTCTGTTTTGAATGTTTTGACAGAAAGAATCGATTTGATACCAATTATTTTAAAGCATAAAGAAGTATCAGGTGTTTATATAGAAGCCGGCGCGGTTATTCTGGAAGGTATGGAAGGTTTAAATATTCTAAAATCAGCGGGTAAAAAGCTTTATCTGGCAATGCCATTTATTTTTCGAGAAGATACAAAGAAATTATTTTTAGAGAAATTAGATATATTAAAAGCAAATTGGTTTGACGGTTATTTGATTCGGAATATTGAGACGTATCAATTTTTAAGAGAGCACGGCATCTGCGGCGAATATATCCTGGATTATACGGTGCCTGTTTTTAACCGATGGGCTAAAGATTTTTGGCGGCATCAAGAAATAGATTCTTTAACAGCCTCCATTGAATTAAATAACAGAGAATATCGGGAGCTTGGTTTAAAAACAAGTGAAATCATTGTCTATGGTTATTTACCATTAATGATTAGTGCACAATGTTTAAATCAAAATATTGGACACTGTGATCAAAGAAAGAATAAGGATTTAAAGTTAAGTGACCGCCGCCACAAACAGTTTTCTGTTGTTAACGAATGTAAATTTTGTTATAACCTGTTATATAATAGCCAGCCGTTAATGTTAATCGATTGCCTGGAGGAAATCAAAGCGCTTAGACCAAAATCCATAAGGCTCATATTAACAGGGGAAGATTCGGGGATGGCAGATAAGATTATCAAAAACTTTATCAATGGCTATATTTATCATAAAGATGTCAAAAACTTTTTGACGGACTTCACCAGAGGCCATTTCAAAAGAGGAGTAGAGTAGGTGCACTATGATTAATTTAATAACTCAAATATCTAAATATCTTATAGTTATTTTATCTGCACTATATGCAATGAAGTGCTTTACGGTCTTTCGCTCAAAGCATGAAATAAACAGGGGGAGTGTATATGTGACTCAGAGTATTCTCATGTTCATGATACACTTTATTTGTTATTTGATTATATACATGAATGTCCCTGAAGTAAAAGTAATTGCCTTTTATCTTGTGCAGGTGATTATGTTTATCACAACGATTGCCCTTTACAGTGTAATTTATAGAAAGGCTTCAAGGCTTCTTGTTAATAATATGTGTTTTTTATTAATGGTAGGATTTGTCATATTGACTCGTTTAGATTTTGATCTTGCCGTGCGTCAATTTGTGATTGCTGTTGCGGCCATTGTACTTGCTCTTTTTATTCCGATTTTTATTGCGAAGGTGAAAGTTTTAGAAAAATGGGGAATTTTTTATGGTATTTTAGGAATTCTCGTCATCGGCTCGGTTTTTGTTTTTGGCGTGAGGGTTAACGGTGCCATCAACTGGGTACAGATCGGACCGATATCACTACAGCCATCTGAACTGGCTAAGGTCATCTTTGTGTTTTTTGTTGCAGCGATGCTGAAGGAAAAACCCAGCTTCAAGCGAATTGTCGTTGTATCAGTGGCGGCGGCCGGATTTGTTTTACTTCTTGTGTCACAGACAGATTTAGGAGCTGCCGTTATATTCTTTATGGTGTATTTATTTATGCTATATGTGGCAACAGAAGAGTTCAGATATATGCTGTTGGGTATGCTTGGTCTTTCGGGGGCCGCCGTAGTTGGTTATCATTTGTTTTCTCATGTTAAAGTACGTGTTACGGTTTGGCTGAATCCATGGTCAGACTATACGGGAAATGGATATCAGATAGCTCAATCCTTATTTGCTATTGGTACCGGCGGTTGGTTTGGTGTTGGTCTATATCGGGGAATGCCGTCAACCATTCCCATTGTTGTCAGTGATTATATTTTTTCGGCCATATCAGAAGAAATGGGAGCCATATTTTGCATATGCCTTTTATTGGTTTATATCAGCTGTTTTGTGATGTTCATCAATATTTCATTACAGCTGTCAAATCCTTTTTATAAACTCTTAGCTGTTGGATTAAGTGTTTCCTATGCATTTCAGATTTTTTTATGTGTGGGGGGTGTCATTAAGCTTATTCCCCACACCGGAGTCACCTTACCTTTGATTAGTAACGGCGGAAGCTCTATATTGTCAACGATTATTATTTTTGCAGTTATTCAAGGACTTTATTTATTGAAACAAAAGGAGGTTCATGTAGATGAAAAAGCAGGACAAAAATAACCAAAGAAAAACCTCCAAAAATATAAAAAAAAATCAAGAAGAATTCACCTTTAATGTGGATGATGATAATCTGGATGCTTTTGAATTCTCCGTAAATTTAGATGATACATACGATAGTGATGAAATCCCCGACTATTCCGATACGCGCCAGAAGAAAAGACCGTCAAGGCGCACAACGCCACGCCAGGAGTCTGTTCCACCCCACCGGGAGGACATTGAAAACGAGACAGAAAAGTTACGTAAAAATAAAAAAAGAAAAGCATCTGACAGAGGAGACAATACCGCTAAGAAGCTGAGACCTGTCGATGCGAAGAAGAAACAGATTATTGTTGTCATGTATTCATTTTTAGCACTATTTTTAATCATGATTGGATATTTTGTATATTTTAATATTTTTGAAGGACAAGCGATAGCGAGTAATCCTAATAATGTCAGGACAGCCAAGTTACAGGAAAATATAGTGCGGGGTAAAATATTATCCAACGATGGAACGGTTTTGGCAGATTCAACGGTTGATGAAGAAGGGAATGTCACAAGAAATTATCCCTTTAATAATATTTTTGCCCATGTTATCGGCACTGCAAATATTAATAAGTCGGGTCTTGAAGCCTCTGCGGAATCCTTACTGCTTACGTCAAATGCCAATCCTCTTGAAAGAGCTATTAATGAAATCAGAGGTGATAAAAATATGGGTGACAGTGTCATCACCACATTAAATATTGATTTGCAGCAGGTGGCTTATGATGCCCTTGGAGATAATCAAGGTGTTGTTGTTGCTATTGAACCAAGTACCGGAAAGATTTTAGCCATGGTCTCCAAACCGGATTATAATCCGAATACTTTAGCCCAGTCCTATCAAGAGATTATTGCCGATACAAATAGTAAAGTCTTATTAAATCAGGCAACACAGGGAACCTTCGTACCCGGCTCCATATTCAAAATCGTAACTGCATTGGCGTACATGCGTTCCGGTGAAGATTATCAATCCTATACTTATAATTGCCAGGGAAATATTTCACTGGATACAGGTTCCGGATCAACGACATTGTCATGTTTTAATAATAGTGTTCATGGCACAGTAAATTTTGAGACATCATTTATTCATTCATGTAATACATCATTTGCCAATATTGGTCTGAATTTAGATGCCGATGAATTCACTGAAGTAAGCAATTCACTATTATTCAATAAATCGCTGCCAACAAGCGTATCCCATGTTAAGAGTTCCTTTTCTTTATCAAATACCGATAGTGGGTGGCTAAAAGGTGCCACAGCTATTGGACAGGGAAATACGGCGATAACACCGCTGCATGCAACAATGATTGTAAGTGCTGTTGCTAATGGAGGTATGCTGATGGAGCCTTATTTGATTGACAGCGTTAAGAGTTATGACGGCGGCGATGTTCAAAAAAATATGCCTGTTAATTATGGCAGCCTGATGTCCACCGGCGAAGCTTCCACTTTGACAGAGATGATGCGCGGTGTCGTTACAAGTGGTACGGCTACGTCACTGAGCAATCTGGGATTTAGTGTGGCCGGAAAAACAGGGACGGCAGAAGTGGATAATGTCGGCAATAATACTTGGTTTGTTGGCTTTGCACCTGTGGACAATCCGAAAATAGCCATCTGTGTTTTGATAGAAAATTCCGAAAAAAGCAGTTCCTATACAGCGGTACCTATTGCCGGACAAGTACTCAGTGCTTATTTGAAATAATCTATTGTATTCTTATTTAAAAAGTTGTATACTGTTTTCATAAGTGAAACACACCTTACCCCATTGTCAATGGTGGGTGCGAAAACAGGAGGAATTGCAATGATTGAGGCAACGAGCTGTGGCGGTGTGGTTATATTCAGAGGTAAGATTCTCGTACTGTATAAAAACTTTAAGAACAAGTATGAAGGATGGGTGTTGCCAAAAGGTACTGTTGAAGAAGGCGAAGAATACAAAGAAACAGCGATTCGGGAGGTAAAAGAAGAGACTGGTGTTAATGCGTCAATTATTAAGTATGTTGGCAAGAGTCAATATACATTTAGTACTGTAAATGATATAATCGTTAAAGATGTCCATTGGTATCTAATGATGGCTGATAGCTACTTCAGTAAGCCGCAGCGTGAAGAGTTTTTTATGGATTCGGGATATTATAAGTATCATGAAGCTTATCATATGTTGAAGTTTGCAAATGAAAAGCAGATTTTAGAGAAAGCTTATAACGAATACATTGAGCTTAAGAAAAGTAATCTGTGGGGCAGTAAGAAATATTTTTAGACAACAGTTCGCCAATGCGAAACCGGACTTATGGCCGAACTGCAACATTTTGAACAAGTACACTATGGGTGGAGTTTTTTTAGATCCACCCATAGCTTATGATAAGGATATAAGAATTGCGAGGTTGAACATGGAATATATCAAGGGAACTTGTGTAAATTGTAATAAAGAGATACAGATACCAGATGACCTTAATGAAATCATATGTATGTATTGCGGCCATAAGATGGTTATAGAAGAGGCACTCACGAAAGCCGGGGCAGACAGTCGGGCAATAGATGAAGGTTTACCGGTCGACTTTAACATGGATGAGTTTGCAAAGATGATTGATAGTGATACACCATTTAATAAAATATTTAATCGTGATGAATATGCTAATTATTTTCAGGAGTTGTATAGCCAATATGAAGCTGATTTCATTGCTTTTTCTCATCAATATATTTATTGTCCGGAGCCTAAAGAAGATTATATTCAAAGAACAGCAGAGACAATTGTTCGTCATGAAACAGCAAAATTAGATAGTCTTGAGAAAAGGAAGAGAAAGAGCCAGTTGTATAATGACAGTGCCTATGTTGCTATTTTCATTATTCCATTAATTGATTATTATAAGTCTGAAGCCACCGATAAATTGGCAGATGCTGTTGTAGCGGCATGGCGAGAGAATTTTAAAGATAATCAAATTAACCGGGGCAATTTTGATAGTATCAACGAAGGCTTTAAAAAACGCAAGTTTTGTTATATCACAACAGCTGTTTGTAATTCATTAGGTAAACCTGATGACTGCTATGAATTGTCTGTTTTAAGGAAGTTTAGAGATGAGTGGCTGGCTCTTCAGGTTGGCGGGCAGGAACTCATTGACGAATATTATGACACAGCACCGGTTATTTTAAGGCAGATTGAATTAAGTCCCAAATCGGAGGAAGTTTTTGATAAATTATATAAAGATTATATAGCGCCTTGTATTGCCTATATAGAAAATGATAATTATGAGCAATGCAAACAGTTATATATCCATATGATGAAAAGTTTACAGCGGCAATGGGGAAGTCAGGAAGCATTTATTCCTGATTTAAAAATTCCAGCAGCCACTCGTTGAATGTGGCCAATTCATCATAAAAAATAGCATGACCGCTGTTATCAAAAGTATAGAATGTCGAACCGGGAAGTGACTTATGCTGAACAATACCCAGTTCAAATGGAACAACTTTATCTTGACGGCCATGGAAAATGGCTGTTGGTACGGTAACTTTTGCCATGTCGGGTCTGACATCTTCATCTCTTAAAGAAAAGGCAGCGCCAATGGTACCGATGCTAGAAGCGGTTAATGCAATAGCTCTGAACCAATCTTTAACAGCATCACTATGGGGTTCGTGTAAAAGTGTTTGACTAAAGTTTTTACATAAATCAGGCCGATCTGTTGATGCCTGAATAATAAATTCATCCATTTTTTCTTTTTTAACACCATAAGGGAATCCGGGTCTTATTGTATAGCATGGAGCAGCAGCGGCCATAAGGCAAAGCTTATTGACGCCATAACCATCAAATAATCCCATATACCTTAAGGCAATGGCACCACCCATGGAAAATCCGGCCAATGTAAAGTTAGAAAGATGTAAGGCTCTGACGACTTGATAAATATCTGTTGCCAGACGGCTGTAATTATAGCCATGAGCCGGAGCATCAGAATTTCCCATTCCGCGCAAATCCACTGTGACTACTCTAAAGCCTGATTTGACTAAGACCTCTTGCTGATACTCAAATATCTTCGATGACAGCGGCCAGCCATGAATCATTAATATAGCTCTTTTACCATAAGGGTTTAAATCATAAACGGCGATTTTTATATTCTTTTCTACACGGACAACCTTCATAAACAAACCTCCAAAATGACATAGTTATACCTTTGTAACTAATATATGGGGATATTAGGAAATTGTTCATAGACTATTTTTTTAATAAAATGTTAAAATAATAATAGACTAAAAAAGGATGGTATTTATGGAAAGTATCAATCATTTAGTAGAAAGCATTGGTTTGACAAAAGGAGATGTTGTCTCAATTATAGGATCAGGAGGGAAAACAACACTTCTGAGGGCTTTAACAAAAGATATGTCCAGGGATTTAAAAGTCGCTGCTTTAACGACAACTAAAATTCTTTATCCAAAACCAGAGGACTATAGGGAGGTTTTTGTTGGTTTACAAAAACCATCAATCCGTCTTGAGAAACCAGGAATATATTATTTTGCCGATGAATACTCTCATGGCAAGCTCGCTGGCTTAAGCACAGAACTCTATCTGCAAGTTAAAAGAATTGCTGATATTTTGCTGATTGAAGCCGATGGTTCGGCCGGCAAACCCTTGAAGGGCTGGGCGGACTATGAGCCGGTTATTCTCCCTGAGACGACAATAACGATAGGTATTGTGCCTATTACGGCCATAGGTCAAAGAATAGACGAGGAAACCATTCACCGTCTGCCGCTGTTTTTGCGATTAACTGATGGTAAAAAAGGAGATCCGATTAACAAACGGCATTTCATTGATATTATCAATCATCGGGACGGGTTATTTAAAAATGCCAAAGGTAAGTGTGTCTTATATATCAGTCAGGCGGATTATGAATCTGACAGGCTTTTGGGAGAAGCGATGATACCTGAAATAAGAAAAGATATTGATAAGATAGTTATAGGAAGTATTCATTGATGAAAATATGTGGAATTGTATTGGCCTCTGGCTTTTCGAGACGGATGGGCTTTAATAAACTGTTGATGCCGGTAGGTGGCAAGATGATGGTACAGTATACGTTAGAGTTACTTGAAAAAATAGATTTTTATGAAAAAATCATTGTGACGGCCTATAAAGAAATTGAAGAGTTATCAAAACAATATCGATATAAAACGATTATCAATAAACAGCCTGATGAAGGACAAAGTGTTTCAATGAAACTGGGAATTGAGGCTTGTCCCGAAGCTGACGGCTACATGTTCTTTAATGGGGATATGCCTTACTTAGAGGTGGACACAGTCAATAAGATGATTGAGCAGTTCAGGCTGAATCCCACCAAGATTATCGTACCCCGCTATGGACAAAGAAACGGGAGCCCGGTTTTATTTTCTGAATGTTACAAAGCGGAATTAATGAATGTGACGGGTGATATTGGTGGAAGGTTTGTTATCAGGAATAATCATCATCACGTTATTTATGTAGATGTAAAGAATAAAAGGCAGGGGTATGATATTGATCGTGAGGAAGATTTAAGCGCTTTAGAAAGAGGTACTTATGATGAATCAAATAAGTGAATGCAAAGTAATTGTCAGAGGCGGCGGAGATCTGGCTACCGGTACGATTCATTGTCTGCATCAATGTGGGTTTAAGGTATTGGTACTTGAGGTAGAACAGCCAACGACAATTAGGCGGCTGGCGGCTTTTAGTGAAGCGATGTATGATGGTGCAGCAGAGGTAGAAAGCATTATCGGCCGAAAAGCAGATAATTACGATGAGATTCAAGCGTGTTGGCAACGGGGTGAAATACCACTGACAGCAGATGAAAATGCCCGTTGGATTGATGTCATTAAGCCTGATGTTGTCATTGATGCTATTATTGCCAAAAAAAATATCGGAACGTATTTAAACATGGCACCGCTTGTAATAGGCCTTGGACCAGGATTTACGGCGGGTAAAGATGTTCACGTTGTCGTTGAAACCATGAGGGGGCACCAGCTGGGCAGACTTATTTTTACCGGGAGTGCCATGCCTAATACCGGAATTCCGGGCGTTGTTGGCGGATTTGACAAGGAGCGGGTTATTCATGCGCCCGGTGACGGGAAGATGAGA
>Ga0153972_1000719_pt1 | contig 10795 bp, 11 predicted proteins | sample TSGA056MetaG_FD_104732 | JGI IMG/M metagenome (GOLD analysis project Ga0153972, IMG submission 104732) | Attine ant fungus gardens microbial communities from Georgia, USA - TSGA056 MetaG | ecosystem: Host-associated > Fungi > Mycelium > Unclassified | place: USA: Georgia, George L Smith State...
GCATTTCCAGAACGGCTTCAATCGCCTCCTTGTTTTATGGCATGTTATTGAATATTCTGAACATTGGCATTACGTTTGGATTTCTGTACATATTTATTCGGCTGTTCAAAGCGCCTTCCGATACGAAAAGACTGTGCTCGGTGATTGCTTATGCCTCCATTCCCTTTTCCGGCGCATTCCTGTGTGCCGCCATATTGTCCCTTTTTGTGTCGGGCAGCGCAGCGCCCGTTATAATTTTCGGAATGCTGATGCTCTTTTCATTTGCGACGTCCATAACACTGTTGAATTCGGGGATTTCTCCATTGCTGAAGGATGAGTGCAGCGGTATGCTTGCCGTATCCTTATCACATGGGCTTGGAATTCCGCTTTATCTTTTTATTGTTTATAAGATAATAGAATCGAGATTTGCAGAGATGTTCTATCGTTTTTGGTAATTGGAATGGATGAATTATTGCGTTTGATCTCGGCGGACGGGTTTATAAAGCTTTCCGCCGTCAGCACGAGCGCGCTAACGGAACGGGCACGGCAAATCCACAGATGCCTTCCGGTGGCGACCGCCGCCCTTGGCAGAGCCTTGGCGGCGGCCTCTATGCTGGGGGCCATGCGAAAGGAGGCGACCGCCAGCCTTACGATCCGGATTAACGGAGGCGGGCCCATCGGCAGCATTATTGCGGTTTCAGACAGCTTCGGAAACGTGCGGGGAACCGTGCAAAATCCCGCTGTGAACCTGCCCCTGCGCGAAGACGGAAAGCTGGATGTAGGCGGCGCGGTGGGCCGGGACGGTCTATTTTCCGTGACTGCGGATTTCGGCTTTGGAGCGCCCTATGTGGGCAGTACGCGGCTTGTGAGCGGGGAAATTGCCGAGGATTTGGCGGCCTATTATGTGGAAAGCCAGCAAGTGGGCGCGGCCTGCGGTCTGGGCGTCCTGGTTGATACGGATCAATCCGTGGCCGCCGCAGGCGGATTTATTGTAGAGCTAATGCCCGGCGCGCCGGAGCGGCTTGCGGCCGCGCTGGAGGAAAACATCCGGGACACGGGCCCGGTGACGGCGTTGCTTGCGCAGGGCGGCGTGGAAGCCCTGGCTCGAGCCGTCCTGCGGGGTCGCGAGCCGCAGCTATTGGCGAGGGCACCGGTGGAGTACCGGTGCCCTTGCAGCCGCGAACGGGTCCGAAAGGCCCTCTTGTCCGCAGGCCGCGCAGAGCTTCAGGACATGGCGGCCAGCGGGGAGGAAACCCTTGTGACCTGCCAGTTTTGCGACAACGCATATCGGTTTTCCCCCGAAGAAATCCAGGGACTTATGTAGAACCGTTATTCAACAATAAACATATTGGGGTAAATTTCCTTCATTTTTTCGTCCGGGTACTGGGTATCCAAAATTTCCTCAAACGCGCTCGCAGCTGGTACGCCGTTATACCGCGCCGACCACCGGCTGATAGCGGCGCAGGAGAGCAAAATGTCGGCGGTCAGGAAGACGAGCAGAAGCAGGGAAAGTACCTTGCCCCCGCGATTCGGCATCCGCTCAATCAGGCGCGACAGCTTTGGATAGACGCCCTTGATGAATATAAACCCCAATATGCCCCAAAAGAACATATAGGTTACGCTGGTTTTTCCCCCGGCCAGGGATAGGAGCTGATCACTATAATCCCAGGAGGCGGTGCCGAACACGGCCTCCTGAAAAACGCCGGACAGCCACTCAAACCCGCCGCCCAAAAGCGCGCCGCCCAAAAACAGCCAGCGGTCGCTTTTTTTTGCCAGCGGCGTGAGCAGGAGCACCATAAGCACGGCGCCGAGACCGTAGATCTGGCTGAAAGGCCCATACAGCAGCCCCTGTCTGCTCTCCAGCACGCCCCGGACAGCGAGGCAGTACAGGGTTTCCACCACAAAGCCCAAAACGCTTCCGGAGACAAAGACCCAGAAAAGCTTGTAAAAGCCCATGCCGCCCGCGAAGGAGGCGCCCGCTTCCTTTGCCGTTTCGGCGGTTTTCTGCCCGAACCGCTTTGCCACATTCCGGACTTTCGATTGCCAGGATTCTTGGATCGCCGTCCGCCGCGCCTCCAGATTGCGGCCCAGATAGCGGAAGGCCTCCTCCACCCCGCGGGGCCGCAGATTGGGGAAGGAGCGCTCAAACCGTGTGCGCTTTGGCCGCCGGGCGAGAAGCTCCAGCTTATCCAAGACGCCAAGGAGCGCTTCGTCCGCGTCCGTGCCGGCGCAGATGGCCCGAAGCCTTTCCAAGCTGCCAGTAAGGTCGGCCCGGTCGAACCATGCGTATTCCTTGTTATAGCTGTCCAGCTCGCCCAGAATCCGCTGGACGTGCTTGAGGCGCTCGGCAAATTGGAGCAGAGAATTCAACGTGGTGAGCAGGTCAATGAAAAACAGGGCGAGGATCGCGGAGGCCACCAGCCTGTGCCGTTCCGGGGGAATCCACGCCAAAATCCGCATACATATGGGATGCAGGAAATAGACCATCGCAAGGCCCATGAGGCCGAACAATATGGCGTTCAGCAGGCAAACCCTGCCATTCAGGTTGTATTTCATGTGGGAGTAATCCCACCAGCGCATTTGGAACAGCGTCTCCATGAGCCAGCTGGTGAAATATTCCAAAGCGGTGGCGACCGCCATGGCAAGGAGGAACACCAGCAGGGGATTCCCGGCAACCGGTGCTGTCGCGGCCAGTATAAGCAGCGCCCCCACGCCATAGATGGGGCAATATGGGCCTTTGAGAAAGCCCCGGTTTACAAAGCGCTTGCTGCTGATGGAGCAAACCAGAACCTCGCAGGCCCATCCAACGGCGCTGTAAAATGCCAGATAAATTACAAGCGCGGAAAAGCGCTCAAGCATCTGAAAAACCTCCCTCCAAAACGTGTCCCGGAGAGGGCGGACCCCTCCGCGCCCTACTGGTTAGCTTCCAGCGCGGCCAGCTCCTTTTTCAGGTCGATCCGGGGAAAGAGCGCCTCCCCCTTGGCGACAACGGCGGTCTTGGGCAGCCGCCCCCAGGTTCCGGCGGACGCCCAGTCGGACAGGGCCGGACCCACGCCAAGCTGCGCCTGAATCGCACGGCATTTTTCCGGCATGAAGGGGGTCAAAAGGATGCCGGTGATCCGGATGGTCTCTAAAAGGGTATACAGCACGCCGGCCAGGCGGGGGGCGCTTGCCGGATCCTTTGCCAGTACCCAGGGCGCCGTCTCGTCGATATACTTGTTGGCCCGGGAGATTACCCCCATAACCGTCGTCAGCGCGTCCTGAAAGGCGAACCGTTCCATTTTTTCGGCGTATACGTCCCGCAGCCCTTCCGCCAGGACGATGAGCGCCGCGTCCTCCGGCCCGGCGGACTGCTCGGCGGGGAGCGTCCCGCCGAAGTATTTATCCGCCATGGCCACGGTGCGGGACACCAGGTTCCCCAAGTCATTGGCCAGATCCGCGTTGATCCGCTGGATCAGGCTTTCGTTGGAAAACGTGCCGTCGCTGCCGAAGGGGAACTCCCGCAGGAGGTAATAGCGCAGGGCATCCACCCCGTAGCGTGCCGCCAGGACGATGGGATCCACCACGTTCCCCTTGGATTTGCTCATCTTGCCCCCGTCCAAAAGCAGCCAGCCCGTACCGAAAACCTGCTTTGGCAGAGGTAAATCCAAGGCCATGAGCAGGGCGGGCCAGATAATGGCGTGGAACCGGACGATCTCCTTCCCTACAAAATGCACGTCCGCCGGCCAGTATTTGTCATAATCGTCATACCGCCCGTTTTCGTAGCCCAGGGCCGTAATATAGTTGCTAAGGGCATCTACCCAGACGTAGACCACATGGCCCGGGTCAAAGTCCACCGGGATGCCCCAGGTGAAGGAGGTGCGGGAGACGCAAAGATCCTCCAGTCCGGGCTTTATAAAGTTGTTGACCATCTCGTTTACCCGGGAGGCCGGCTGCAAAAAGTCCGGCTGATCCTCGTACAGCTTTAAAATCCGATCCCCGTAGGCGGAAAGGCGGAAGAAGTAGGCCTCCTCCTTCGCGTCCGACACGGCCCGTCCGCAGTCCGGGCATTTGCCGTCGGCCAGTTGGCTTTCCGTCCAGAAGCTTTCGCAGGGAGTACAGTATTTTCCGGTGTAGACGGATTTATAGATATCCCCCTGGTCATAGAGTTTCCGGAAAATCTTCCGGACGCTTTCAATGTGATATTCGTCCGTGGTGCGGATGAAGCGATCCAGGGAGATGTTCATCAGCTTCCACAGGTCGCGAACGCCGCCTGGGCCCTCCACGATCCCGTCCACAAAGGCCTTGGGCGTCACGCCCGCCGCCTTTGCCCGCTCCTCGATCTTCTGGCCGTGCTCGTCGGTGCCTGTCAGGAACATCACGTCAAAGCCCCGCATTCGCTTATACCGGGCCATCACGTCGGTGGCCACCGTGCAATAGGTATGTCCGATATGGAGCTTGTCGGAAGGGTAATAAATCGGTGTCGTAATATAATAGGTTCCGCGGTGCATAACGTAAGCCCTCCTGATCATGATATGACGCTTAGTATATCATAGAATTTCCCTGCAATGCAAGTCGGAACGCTTTTATTCAGGCAATTGCTTTGCCTGCGGCGTCTATCCGTTCGTAATTTCCAGCGTCCACGACCGGGGAATGCCGTAATAATCCTTAAAAATAGTGTCCAGATAGGGCGTGTCCGGATTCCCGCCCCAAATATAACTCGTTTCAGGATATGGCCGGATTTGGATGGTTTCCGTCCCCGTGGACAGGGCGGCGGCAATCGCCGCATCTCGGCTCCGGGTGACGGACCAGGCTCGCACATAAATGCCGAAATAGAGGACAAGCAGACTGATCAACAGCGCGGCGAAGGGCCATGTCCGGTGAAAGGCGGGCAGCGCGAGCCGCCCCTGCGCCTCCAAATAGCGCCAAAGCACCCCTGCTCCGAACGCCAGCGTCACATAGGACGGGAAAAAGCAGCGGGGGCCGATGGGCACCACGAAAAGCAACGGCCCGTTCAGCAGGACAAGGGCCAGCGCGGCAAAACCCAGCTTTGTTTTCGCTGGGCCGGCCGGCATCCATAGGCCGACAGTCAAAAAGGCCGCCAGCAGATCGGCAAGGGCCATGTATTTTTCGATTGTTGAAACAGTGGCGAAAATTTGTATGCCGGGCATTGCTGTTCGCAGAAGCTGGTAGGCCATAAAAAAAAGGAAAAACACGGTAAGGAGGGTGTCGGTTTTGCATAAACCTTTCCGTTCCGTCCGGATCAGGCGGAGCAGGAGCGCCGACACAAGCAGGTTAAGCCAAAGATTTTCCATAACAAGGTTTTTTGAAATTTCAGGAAAATTCCCCCGGGCGTTGGCCAGCAGCTCGGAAAGACGGGGCATGCTGTGGGCATCCGCCGTTCCGGCGGCGGTGTAGGCCGGGTTCAAGAACATCAGGGCCGCGCCGGCGGCGTACCCAATCAGGCAAAAAAGGGCAAAGGCATCCCATGTGTGATCCCGGAGGCGGCGGTACGCCACAAACGCCAGGGAAAGCCCCAGGGCGCAAAGGGTAACATGCTCCGCAAACAGCTGTGTCGCAAGGGAAACAGCCAGGCCAAAGACGCAGGCCGCCCGCCGTGCCGCGCCGCCCATTCGCGGCAGCTTTTGCAAAAGCAGAAGATTCAGCACAAGCAGGGCGGCAGGAACGGTGAAGTTGGAAAAGCCGGAGGCCCACTGGTAGACCTGGGCAAACATGCCTGAATTCAGGGCCAGCAGCAGGAAAATAACAAGCAACGGCGGCATCCCCCCTTCCGTGAGCCTGAAAACGCCCCAAACGAGGAAGGATATGCAAAGCCCCATGAAAGCCGGGCGCAGCCAGGCGTTTTGGGTCAACAGGCTGGCCGTCAGGTTCCCCATGTACCGGCCGTTGATGGCGGACAATCCGTCCTGCACGCCCCACTGCCAGTCGTCCCCGCTGAGGGGGAACAGGACGGCCAAGGCGGTCAGAACCAGAAACAGCAGAGGCCAAAGATACGACCCCTGAAAAAGCGTTTGTTTTCGCACCGTCGTCTCCTTTCGACGTTCCTCATGCTGTGCCGGACGCGCTGCCCGGCCCGTCCGCCGGGCGCTGGAAGTCACTGACCATATACCGAGGGCGGCGCTTGACCTCATTATAGATTCTGGAAATATAGACGCCGATAATACCCAGGCAAATGAGAATGAACGCGCCGGTGATCAGGTTCAGCAGAATCAGGGTTGTAAAGCCGCTGACGGCCTGGCCCGTCACATAACGCCAGACTGTCTGTACGCCCAGGATGACGGCACCGGCCAGGAACAGCAGGCCCAGGAGCAGGGTGATATACAGGGGCTTGCTGGTAAAGGCCAAAATGGAGTTGGCCGCCATGCCGGCAAGCCTGCGAAGGGGAAATTTCCCCGTGTCCCCTTTCCGCTCCGCCACCTGAAACGGCACCCGGACGCGGATAAAGCCGCTCCATTCGGAAAGCCCCCGAAAGAAAACGGCGCTTTCCTGAAAGGCACGCATTGCGTCCATGGCTTTTCTGTCCAGCAGTTTGAAATCGGAGGAATTTTGCAGGTCGATCCCACTCATGACGAACAAGAGCTTATAAAACCCCAGGGCGAATAGCTTATGGAAAACGGACTCGCTGCCCCTGTGGGCCTTCACCCCCTCCACAATGTTGGCGCCGGTTTCATCCATTGCCCGGATGAATTGGGGGATCAGCGCGGGAGGATGCTGCATATCGGAATCCATGATCAGGTAGCGCTCCGTCTCCACATGGGCAATCCCGGCGAGGATGGCCGCTTCCTTCCCAAAATTCCGGGAAAGACGCAGGCAACCAACGCCGGGATACCGAGCGCTCAGGGCCACAAGCCGGTTCCAGGTATCGTCTCCGGAGCCGTCGTCAACCAGAAGCACCCGGGGCGCCAGACTGTCCCGTTGCAGCTGGTCAAATAGCCTTTTGATATTTTGTTCAATCGTCTTCCCCTCGTTATAGGCCGGGATGATGATCGAAAGCGACTTCATAAACGCGCCCCTCAGAAGTTTTTCGCGCGTAATGAAAGTATAACACAATATGGAAAATTTTTTAAATCAGAATTACGCGCCGCTGATATGATACCCAAAAAATGGAATATTTAATCAATGCCGCTGTTTCAAAGTGATACTGCTTGCTAAAAAGTGGGTTCCTTCGGGATAATCAGGGCAGCAATAATATAGGCAAGCACACCGCTGCCGAAAACGAACATCAAAATGATCCAAATGATCCGGATCACCGTCGGGTCGATCCCAAAATACTCGCCGATCCCGCCGCAAACACCAAGAACCACCTTGTTTTGGGCGGACTTATATAGTTGTTTATAAGACATACTGAACCTCCTTCACATAACTGGGCCTGCGTCCGGCCGCTTCTATTTTCTATCTTAGCATAAATCACATTTGGTGTAAATTACGGTTCGATTAAATTTCCCTTAGAATTTAAGAATTCCGGCGATGCGCCTAAAGGCCGCCGTGAAGAGCGAAGCCTTCAGCGGAAAGCACAGGCACGCCGCATTTTCAGACAAGCTTCAGGGAATCAGAAATTTATTTTCGGCGTGTCCGGTTTATTCGGGTTACCTGTGATAAAGTGATACCTGTGAACAACCGGCAGGAAAAGCGTCTGTTATGGGCGCTTTTTTTGCGCTTACAGGAGGAGGCTGTATATGGACGAAATTGAACGAATTGAGGCACAATCGGACGGGGCGGAAGTGGCGGAGCCGACGTTGGCGGCGCTTCGGGCTGAGGTGGAGACCCTTCGGCTGGAAGCGGCGGTGGATCGGGCCCTGGCGGAGACTGGCGCGAAGCGGCCCGCTGCCGTCCGGGCGCTTTTAGGTCCGTTCCTGCGGGAGGCCCGGGTGGAGGACGGCATGGTGCCGGGGCTTTCGGAGGCTCTGGACGGGCTTATGGGCAATCCGGAAACGGCGGCGATGTTCCGGGGGAGCGAGAAACGGTTTTTAGGCAGGCTGCCGGGGGAAGGGGCCGACGCGCCGGAGGGGATGCCCGGCTTCGATGCCCGGCTGGAGGCTGCGCGGCAAAGCGGAGATATGTTGGCCGCGATCCGGATTAAGCAGGAGGCGGCAAAGGACGGGGTAATTTTGATCTAGGGAATCGCTGATTAAATTCGCGTGGCGGATTGGCGAGGATTTTTGTGTCCTCGTAAGGCGCGAAATCGCAGGAATACCAGTGGTATTTCAAGATTTCACAACGCGACGGGGGTGCAAAAAGACCGGCAAGACGTCGTGCGCGATTTATTCAGTGGTTACCCAGCGCCGTTGGCGTGCCAAGGCGTTCTTTCTGTCTTTGGCGGGAAGGGCGCCTGTTTACAATAGACCTGTCCGAAAACCTGCGCGTGGCGTCTGGTCTTTTTACCACAAATCCGCGCGACAGAACCCGGCAATACACAAAGTATTACTGGAACCTGTCGTCATGGGCAAAAAATCCTCGGCGGCCATCCACGGCAGGCTCTCGGACAGGTCTAATTTTTTAAAAAGGTGGTTTTTCATATGTCAAATCAGGTAACGGGACTTAGTACTTCCTGGGGCCTCCCCAATTATGCGGGGGAATTGTTCGCGGCGGACGCAGCTCAGACGCCCCTTCTGTCCATGACCGGCGGGCTGACCGGCGGGCGGCAGACGGATAACTTCGAGTTTCCCACCGCCGTTCTCTACGACTATCCCGCCGCGGCCCAGCCGGAGATTTCGGAGGAGGCCTCCGCTGCGGCCCCGGAGGCCTCCGCAGCTGTCCGGGCGCAGGAGTCAAACGTAGTGCAGATTCACCAGGAGGTCATTGACCTGACCTATGTGGCCCTTTCCAATTTGGGGCGCATGAGTGGGCTGAACACAGCCGGGCAGCACCCCTCCTACGGGGACGAAAAGCTTTTTCAGATTCAGCACAAGCTGATCAAAATCGCCCGGGACGTGGAGCACAGCTTCCTGAACGGCTCCTATCAGCGATCCACGGGCCCCAATGTGGCGAACCGGACCCGGGGGCTTCTGGAGCTTTGCGCCGGCGGAACCTGTATCGATGCGGCGGGCGCCGCCCTGTCGGGGGACATGCTCCGGGCCCTATACCGAGCCATGGCGGACAGTGGGGCCTATTTCAACAACATGGTCATGCTGCTTCCCGCGTATCAGAAGCAGGCGGTGAGCCAGATTTATGCCTCCCAGATGGGCGCGAGCCTGCCTGCCTCCCGGAATGTGGGCGGGGTGAACATTACCGAGGTGGAGACGGATTTCTTCAAAATGGGGATCGTTTGGAATCGGTTCATGCCCGCCGACGCGGTGCTTGTGGCCGACGTGGCCCATATTGCGCCGGTGTTCCAGACGGTGCCGGGGAAAGGCGTTTTGTTTGAGGAGCCGCTGGCCAAAACCGGCGCATCGGAGAAGGTGCAGCTGTTCGGACAGATCGGCCTGGCGCACGGCGCCGCCTTCCTCCACGGGGCCGTCACGGGCCTAGCCACGGACTGATGGACGGGGCCCGGAGGTAGAAGCATGCTGGATGCTGTTTGTGAGCGGTTGAGTGAATTCGGCTATTCGGCGGGAGCCGATGACGCGCGGCGGCTGGAATTCCTCGTGGAAAAGGTGGAAAATACCGTTCTGGATTTCTGTAACGTGCCGGAGCTGCCCGCCGGACTGTATCACGCCGCTGTGGATCGGGTGGCGGCGGATTTTCTGTTGGAAAAGAAAGCGGCGGGCGGCCTGGAGGAGCTTGAGCTGGAGGCCGCCGTGAAGCAAGTACAGGAGGGGGACACCAGCGTGACCTATGCCTTTGGCGACGGAAGCCTGACCCCGGAGGCGCGGCTGGACGCACTGATTGCCGGTCTCCGGGAGGATTTTGACCGGCGGCTGGCGGTCTGGAGGCGGGTGCGATGGTGAGTCCGCTTGCCCGGCTTTGGACGGATACCTGCGACGTAACGGTGCGCCGGGAAGCCCTTGACCCTGAGACGGGGCGGACGGTTTTTACGGAGGAACAGATTTTATCCGGTGTGCCCTGCCGGATTTCCTTCCGGCTGTCCTTTGAGACGGTAAGCACCGTCCGGGAGCAGGGGATGGCCGCGGCACTGAGCCAGTCGGCAAAGCTGTTTATCGGGCCGGAGGCGGCGCTTCCCCCCGGCTCCCGGATCACGGTCCGGCGCGGCGGACGGGTCTTTGAATTTGCCCGCAGCAGCGCCCCCGCCCAGTTTGGCGGCCATCAGGAGATTCGGATGGAGCGCTGGAAGGGCTGGGCCTAGGGGCTCGGAGGAAATTTGAAATGTTTCGATGCAAGTATGAAGGTCTGAAGCGGGCGTTCCGTGGACTTCGGCTTGCCGGTGCTTCCGGCGCGATCGGCGCGGACTGCGCCGGGCTTTTGGCGCGCCGGGTACGAAACGCGGCAGCGGAAAAAACGCCGGTGCGCACCGGTACGCTCAAGCGCGGCTTTGACGCGGAAGCGGCGGCCCCCGTCCGGCACGGGCGGGTGGTATGGGTCACGGTTACAAATCCCGTGGCGCACGCTTCCTTTGTGGAGTACGGACACCGGACGAAGGGCGGCGGCTGGAAGCCGGGGCGGTTTATGCTGACGTCATCGGCAGCGGCGGCGTCCGGCGAGGCCCCGGCCTTGGCGGCGGCGGTACGGGGCGCGCTGGAGGAGGCGATTGGCGATGGTGCGTGAGTTGATCGACGGCGTCTCCCGAGGCATTGCCGCAGAGTTCGGAGACAGCTTTCGGATTTACGGAGACGAGCCGGTGCGGCAGGGATTGGAGACGCCCTGCTTTTTTATTTGGCTGGCAGAGCGGAAGGATGAGCCTCTTCCGGGACCCCGGCGC
>Ga0153972_1000720_pt1 | contig 10790 bp, 9 predicted proteins | sample TSGA056MetaG_FD_104732 | JGI IMG/M metagenome (GOLD analysis project Ga0153972, IMG submission 104732) | Attine ant fungus gardens microbial communities from Georgia, USA - TSGA056 MetaG | ecosystem: Host-associated > Fungi > Mycelium > Unclassified | place: USA: Georgia, George L Smith State...
CCGCCCTTTTGGTCGAACCAGCCGCTGGCATGGTCCACCAGCCGGGAGGGGTCTTTTTCTTTTACCGTCAGAGCGATGCGGGCGGCGTCAAACTGCCCCCAGCCTTCATTAAAAGGAACCCAAACGGACAGGGAAGTCACGTTTATTAAATGCTCGATGGTTTCCAGGCATTCTTCCACCCAGGCCCGCCGTCCTTCTTCCTGCCGCCGGGAAAACAGCCGGTAGTGATGATCCTTTGTATGAAAACCGATAAAGGGAAAAATGGTAGGCAGGTAACAGACTAATGGCATGTGATACGTGGTGCCGCCGCTGACCATATCCTGCCAGACCAGCATGCCCATCCGGTCACAATGGTAATACCAGCGCAGCGGTTCAATTTTAATATGCTTCCGCAGCATGTTAAAGCCGAAGGATCTGGCCAGTTCAATATCGTATAGAAAGGCATCATCACAGGGCGCCGTCATCAGTCCGTCGGACCAGTACCCCTGATCCAGGAGGCCATGCAGAAAGTAGGGGGAATGGTTTAAGCAGAAGCGCAAGAGTCCATCCGCTCCTGTTTCCAGGGTAAAGATCCGCATTCCGAAGTAGCTGTCAATCCGGTCGTTGTCAGCCTGCAGGGTAAAAGGATATAAGACCGGGCTTTCCGGTGTCCATGGCAGGAAGTCCGTCTGCCTTGGCAGGAAGTCCGTCTGCCCTGGCAGGAAGTTAGTAAAATGAATCCGTAAACGGGTACGGATATATTTTTCCCCTGCTTTGCCCCGTACCGGCTCACCGGCTGTTTGAATTTGCACTTTCGTATTCTTAGCTTTGTCCCGACGGGGATCACTCATCAGGGATAAGTCTGCTTCATCGGTATCCTTCCAGATTCCAGGCTGCCTGACGGTAATCCTGATATTGGCAAATGGCCGTCCGGAAAGCAACTCCACATCCACTGCGGCATTGTCAAAATCAGGAGTGATTTTCATGGATATCACCGGATTCTCCGGTACCCATTCGCTCCACACGCTCTGCCACAGTCCGCTTTGTGCTGTATAAAACATACCGCCCCGCTTTAAGGTCTGTTTTCCCCGAGTATGATAAGAGGTGTCACTTTCATCCCGGACGCGGACCTGGATCAGGCAGTCTCCCGCTTTGGCAAAGTCGGTAATGTCCGCGTAAAACGGCAGATAACCGCCTATATGAGTCACCGCTAACGTCCCGTTTACATATACCCAGGCGGCTTGGTCGGCGGCCCCGAAATGCAGCAGACAGCGCCTGTTTTGGTCTTTAAAGGCTTCATCATCCTGAAAACGGATCACTCGCTGGTACCAGAGATATTCATCCGGCATAAGCTGCCTGCCGACACCGGAAAGAAGGCTTTCCGGTGAAAAGGGCACCACAATCCGGCCGTCGGGATGGAAGGGCGTGCCGGGTCTTGTATCATCCGAATCCATCTTGATGATCCGGTAATCCCAACTTCCGTTCAGGATCCGGTAATTGGCCCGCTTCATCTGCGGCCGTGGATATTCCTCCCAGACATGGTCCGGATCCAGTTTTTCCCCCCAGGGCGTATATAATGGGTGCAGTTCATCTTCCGTATGTACTTTGTGCAGATTCTGCGCAGCATACTTCCATTTTATCATAATTATCATACCTTTCTAACTCTGCAAATCTCTTGCTCATGCAAGCATGAAACGCATGAGCTTGGAACCCTGGTATCATAGTATGCCTTTATCCGGATTGCTTGGTCGTGGTCACCGAATTGTTCGCCAAAAAGGGTGCATCCGCCGCAGTTTGGGGTGTTTTTGGGTACTTCAATTCGGAAGGTGATCAGGCTGTTGTAGTTCAGTGTAAGGTCATTTATGGTAATGGGGGAAAGCCGCATGCTTCCGTCCATAAAACAGCCTTCCTGGTTAATGATCAGAGTTTTTAACAGTCCGTACTGATTACAGTGCCGGAACCACCAGGATGGTGAAATATAACCTCTGCGGACACCATAATCCCCTGGACTAATCCATTTTCCGAGGAAAATTCCATTCATATAAAAATGAATATCCGATGGATAGTCCTCATTAAATCCGGGACATTCGGAAGATATTTCAAAAGATATCTGGAGTTCCTTTAAGACCTGACCCGGCTGCAGACGGTTGGGCAGGCCATATTCCACAAAACCGCTGCCAAACCATAGAATGCCCGCGTCAAAATGTTCCGGAAAAGTAAAAGCCATGATATCGTCAAAGGATCCGACGACTCTTTCGGGGGTGGAAATCCCGCAGGTGGGGGTCACGCTGCAGGCGGTGTAATATCCGATCTTAATTTCGTCCTGATAAAAACCGGAAGATTCTTCTTCCGGGGACAAATCAATGATCAGCCGCTCGTAACAAGGTCTTACCAGCTTCATCGTACCTCTTTTGCCGGAAGTGGTCTGAATTTTAACCAGGCCCGCTTCTATCAGCTTCCCGACATGCATGGAAATAGCGCTGTTTGTCAGGATCAGGGCTTTTGCCAGGTCATTCATGCTTAAATTGGGGTTCTTATAGATCATTTTCATGATCTGAAGACGCGTAGGTGCGCTTAAAGCTTTGAAAACAAGCGCCGCATCATCCAGTGAGTTTAAATGCAACATGAAAATCTCCTTTTGTATGATTGGTGGTAACAGTTTTTCGGTAGCTAAAGTATACCATAATTGTTTTGTTGAAGTAAATAATGAAATATTAAAGTCGTATTACAAATATGCTGAAAAAAAGCCATTATTTTTGTTTATTGTTACCACTTTAAAAGATTTGACTTTTGCCCAGGCATAGGCTAGACTAATAGAAGTGAAGCGTAAAGTATAGTATTTCACTTAAAAATTAACTAAATAAATTATAACATTCTTTTTAAAAAAGGAGAAGACAGTGGCAAAATTATATGTAAATCCAAAAGTCCGGAAAGGTCATATTAGCCCGGAAATACAAGGACATTTTTCCGAGCATTTGGGAAGATGTATTTATGAAGGGCTGTATGTGGGAGAGCACTCTGAGATTCCCAATGTAAATGGTATGCGAAGTGATGTGGTGGAAGCCTTGAAGGAGATGAAGATACCGGTGCTGCGCTGGCCGGGCGGCTGCTTCGCAGATGAGTATCACTGGCGGGACGGTATCGGTTCCAAGGAACAGCGGAAAAAAATGATTAACACCCACTGGGGCGGTGTTGTGGAAGATAACAGCTTCGGTACTCATGAATTTATGGAGCTGTGCCGGCAGCTGGGATGTAAAGCGTACATCAACGGCAATGTTGGCAGTGGCACGGTTCGGGAAATGAGCGAATGGGTGGAATATATGACCTTCGAAGGGGTGTCTCCCATGGCGGATCTGCGTAAGACCAACGGCCATGAAAAACCCTGGAAGGTGGAGTATTTCGGTGTGGGGAATGAAAGCTGGGGCTGTGGCGGCAATATGACGCCGGAGTACTATGCCAATGAATACCGCCGTTACCAGACCTATGTGCGTACCTATAACAGGGAAGCTCCGATATATAAGATTGCCTGCGGCGCCAACTCGGATGATTATCATTGGACCGAAAAAGTATTGGCAACGGCTTTTGACCATGGCAATGGTTTTATGGACGGTCTTTCCCTTCATTATTATACACTGCCCACCGGGGAATGGAAAGCCAAAGGGAGTGCTACCGGCTTTAACAGGAAAGAATGGTACCGGACGCTGAAAAATACCCTAAAAATGGAAACACTGATTAAACGCCATGGGGCCGTCATGGATCAATATGATCCGGAGAAAAAAATCGGCATGATCATTGACGAATGGGGCACCTGGTATGACGTGGAGCCCGGAACCAATCCAGGATTCTTATACCAGCAGAACACCATGAGGGACGCTTTGGTTGCCGGTATTAACCTGAATCTTTTCAATAAGAATTGTGCTCGGGTGAAGATGGCTAATATTGCTCAGCTGGTAAATGTATTGCAGGCGGTTATCCTGACGGAAGGGGAGAAGATGCTGCTTACTCCCACCTATCATGTGTTTAATATGTATAAATTCCATCAGGACGGAGAGCTGCTGGATTCCGCAGTGGAAACCAATGAGATTGGACCGGAAGCGGAAGCTAAAGTGCCGAACCTGACCGAATCCGTATCCCTGGGGAAAGATGGCAAAATACATATTACCCTTACCAATCTGTCTCTTGAGGATGATACAAAGATAGAAAGCATTTTAGCGGAAACAACGGTAAAATCCGTAAGCGGAACGTTGCTGGAAGGCGGAATGGGCGATTTTAATACCTTTGATACACCGGATTTGGTTCGTACCCGGGAATTTAACGATACGGCAATTGATGGCAATAAAATATGCTTTACGATTCCTGCCTGCAGTGTGATCCATCTGGAGGTCGAAGTGTGAAAAGACATTCTGAGAATCCAAAGTACGGAGTCATTGTATCCTATAGTATATAACAGGACAGGATCAAGGGGTTACCTTGATCCTGTTTTTACAACATTTTAAGAGGGGGAGTTGAAAAGTTAATATATGAAAAGAAATTATGTATTTCCTTTCCATAATGTCATCTTAACAGGCGTTTGTGAAAAAAGTGTGATCAAAGTTTAAAATAATTGTGAAGATATCATGTACGAAGAATTAAAATTTTGTTATAATGTGATAAATCATCGCGGTACAGGGGTATAAAGATGTTTCGTTATCAGGAAGAAATGGATAATCTAATCAAACAGGAGATCAAGGACGGTCAAATTGCGGGGGCCAATGTGCTGGTTATCCATAAGGGAAGAGCAGTGTACCAAAATACGTTTGGTCATGCGGACAAGGAAAGGGGAGTTCCTATGGCCGCAGATTCCATATTCCGGATTTATTCCCTGACCAAACCCATTACGGCGGCGGCCGTAATGCTTCTGGCCGAGCGGGGTAAGCTGGATCTTTGGGATCCGGTCAGCAGGTATCTGCCGGCGTATGCCGGTCAGACGGTATGGGAGCCGCTTGGCCGGACAGTCCGGGCCAAAAGAGATATTACCGTTTGGGATCTTTTAAATATGACCTCCGGTATTCCGTATCCGGATCCGGCACATGAACCCGGCCGGCGCTTAGATCGGCTTTTCCGGGAGAATATCCGGCGCCGGGAAGCCGGGGAAGATGTAAATACGCTTGAATATCTGGAAGGTATAGCCCGGGTTCCGTTAATGTTTGAGCCGGGAGAAAAATGGATGTACGGATTGTCTGCCGATCTTCTCGGCGGTGTTGTGGAAATGGCGGCCGGGAAAAAATATGGGGAATTCCTTCAGGAAGAGTTGTTCGGTCCGCTGGAAATGACGGATACGGGTTTCTTTGTCCCAACGGCAAAAAAAGAGCGATTTGCCGTGAACTATGAATGGTCGGAGCCGGAGGGATGGCTGAAACCGTTTCCTGGCAGTCACCTGGGTGAATATTATGGCGAAGATGTTGCCTTTGAATCGGGCGGCGCCGGTTTGGTTTCCACAATTGAAGATTACAGTCATTTTGCCCGGATGATGCTGGATAAAGGGGAGTATTCGGGCCGAAGGATCCTGGGGCGCAAAACGGTGGAATTTATGGCAAAGGACAGGCTGACACCCGAACAGAAGCAGGATTATATCTGGGATAGCGTCAGAGGCTTCGGTTATGGATGCCTGATGCGGGTTATGGCTGATCCGGGAATTGCCGGATCGATTGGCAGTATCGGTGAATTCGGCTGGGATGGCTGGGCTGGAACCTATGTGACCATAGATCCTTTGGAGGAAATGATTTTACTGTACTTTATTCAAAGATGCGGGGCCGGATTCACACCGCTGGCGAGGAAGCTTAGAATGTGTGCTTATGCATCATTAAAATAGGTTTACCGGGATATTCCGGAGGAATTCCCATGAAATAAAAAAGAATCGGGACCAATAGACTTGGTTCCCGTTCTTTCCTGTTATATCTTCAGCTTTCGATATCCTGATCCGCCGCAACCGCCGACACTACAGAAGATACTGTAGCGACGATCACCGCAAATATAATAACGAGTAAGCCGCCCGCTAAAACAATAAACATTTCAAGTCCTCCTGTATCAATGTTACTTGTCATTATTATAAATCGATTTCTGCAAAAGTACAACAGATAAATTTGGCCGATTAAAAGAGCTGATTAACAGATAAATTTCGGCTGATTAAAAAATAAAAAGTAAAAAACACAAAAAACAAAAACACAAAATAGTACTAATGGTCCTTGACAGGAAGTAAAGAAAGGTGTAAATTGACAAGTACTCAGCAATGGTTTTGTCGCAGCAATGATTTAGCCGGCATCGACAGAATTCATCCAATAAAGTTCTGAATTAATTCCGGCAGCTTCTGCCATTCAATTCCTTATTTCTATTTATTAAGTGTTTCAAAAACAGCATTTATTTTTGTATTTTCAATGATTGATACGACACAGTAATTTGTCATATTATTTTTTAATTTAGAAAATTCCATGGCTGAGAATATGAAACAAGGAGGGATGCCCGGCCAAAACGGTAAAAAAAAGTTCTGACTGCTCGGACCGCTTCATATGTTTTAACAATAGAAATTTTGGGTATCCGTTATGAAGCAAAAAGTAGAAGAAGTACTGGATAGTCTTATTGTTGCACATCGCATAGAAGAACCGGATCGGTTCCATTTCCTGTTACAAATATTAGAATCTACGAAAGTACTCTTATTAACTGCTTGTATTATCGCCTTGGCAGTGGCCGGTGTAATGTTTTTGCCCCAGGATATTACCGTAAGCGGTCAGGCCGTGACGGAGATAGAATTGCCCATTTACAGTGTGGCAACGGCAAAGGCCCAGGTGGCGCTTACCTTTGATACCACCGGCGGTAATGAAGATATCGGCGGGATTCTGAAAGTACTTGCTGCTCATGGGGTAAAAGCAACGTTTTTTCTCACCGGCCGCTGGGTGGAAGATTACCCGGAAACGGTAAAAGCAATCCAGGAAGCCGGGCATGACTTGGGAAACCACAGTGAGAGTCATAAAAGCATGAATGCTTTGCCGCCGCCGGAAATCCGGGATGAAATTTTGACCTTACATAATAAAGTGGAAGAATTGACCGGATATGAGATGTTTCTCTTCCGGCCCCCTTATGGCGAATATGATAAGGAAGTCATTAAGGGAGCCTATGATAACGGATATTATCCGATTCAATGGAATGTTGACAGCCTGGACTGGAAGGATTATGGGGCTAATGCCATAATAAAGGAGGTATGCGGAAGCAAGCAGCTGGAGTGCGGCGCTATCATACGCTGTCATACCGGAACAAAATATACCCTGGAAGCATTGGACGCCATGCTTTCGGGCCTGAAGGACATGGGATTTGAAGTGGTTGCGGTTTCAGAACTGATTTACCGGGACAATTATTACATGAATGAAGAAGGAAGGCAAATGTTAGAATGAAAGCTGACAGCACCAGAAAAATGCGGCTGAGCGGAATGGAAGAATATCTGCAGAGTCTGGTTAATGACTACACCACCAGTAAACAGCCGTCTTTAATCCAGATGAAGAAAGGAGTAACTACCAGAAAGGAATTTCTAGCCGAAGCCAAACTGCATATTCAAGAATATTATGAATTGACCGACGATAAAAGGCAGGAACTTTTAAAGCAGTTTGAACAGTATATTTTTGGCTATTCCAGACTATCACAGCTGATTGATAATATGGATATCTCGGATATCCGTATTATCAGCTATGATAAAATCCGGATAAAAAAGGAAGGAAAGCGGATGGATGCTCAGGTGGCGTTTCAGACAGAAAAGGAATATCGTCAATTTATTGATTATATCGCCACCAAAAATCAGGTAAACATATCCAATCTTAACGCGATCCAGAGATTTACCGATACCGACAGCCATCCGGATTTTATCCTGCGGTTCACCATATCCATGCCGCTGGTTAACACTTACAGCGAGCCGTACCTGTGTATCCGTAAGATTCCCAAGGATTTCCCGGAAATGAAGGATTTAATTGAAAAGAAGATGCTTGACCTAAATACGGCCAGGCTGCTAATCCGGCGGTTCCGTCAGGGTTCCACGTTAATCTGCGGCGGCAATTCTTCCGGGAAAACAACATTGCTGAATGCCTTAAAGGAAACCTTGCCGGATGATACCGCAATACTGGTGGCGCAGCAGGCGGACGAGCTTACCACCAAATATCATCCCGATATGATGTTTCTGCACTCACTCCCCGGCAGCGGGGAAAGCCAGATCAGCTATGATTTGAAAAATATCAGTATCGCCGGACTTACCATGGATGTGGATTTTTTTATTATCGGTGAAATCAAGGGCGCGGAGGCCTTGTATTTGCTGAATGCCGCCTATACGGGCCAGCTATGCGCGGCTACCATTCATGCGCCTTCCGCCGACAAGGCGCCCAATAAGCTGGTTGATTACGCCATGTACGAGAGCCGGTATGCCAGGAATGAATTAATGAAGATGATGGATTGTTTCCAGACGCTGATATTTATGGAGCACTATCGGGTGAAGCAGATTTATGCGGCTAAAGGATTTAATGAAAAGAAACAGGATTTAAATTATGAACTTATTTACATCAGAGGAGAAGCGGATATATGGGATGGAAAATAGTATTTTTTATCTTTTTGCTTTTGGCATTTTATTTTTTATTTGACTGGATGGGACAAGAACGGATTCTGAGAAAATATCTGAAACGTACCTACCGGTCGCTTGATGCTCAAGCCAGGCGCCGGCTGCGGGAAAACCGACGGGCGCTGCTGTTAATGCAAAAGCAAAAAGGGTTTTGGTATCGGGTGGAGCAAAGGCTAATTTACAGCGGCTTGCAGCAGCGGCTTCCGGGACTGACGCCAGAAGTTTTTATTGTGCTTATTTTGCTGCTGTCGGCTGCGGTTTACGTACCGGCAGCCTGGGTTGCCGGCACCGTTCTGGGAGGCCTTGCGGGAATCGGACTGGTTTTGGGTATCGGATATTTATGTCTCAGTACCTTAATGGCGAAAAATTATCGGTCTGTAAATGACAATCTGTTAAAATTCTTGGATTTTCTTGGAAATTACAGTATCACTGCCGGTGAAGTCACCGGAATCCTTAATCAAATCAGTAAATATATGGATGAACCGTTAAAGAGTGTACTGGATGAATGCTACTATGAAGCCCAGACGTCGGGAGATGCCTCGCTGGCGCTGCTTTCCATGGCGGAAAAAATTGAACATCCCAAATTTAAGGAGCTGGTCCGGAACATTGAAATCAGTATTCGTTACTCCGCCGATTTCACCAGCCTGGTTCTGAACAGCAGAAGATCGGTCAGAGAGCATTTACGGACCCGCCAGGAACGAAAGGCTCTGGTAAATGAGGCGGTAATCAACATGATTCTCCTGGCGGGGATGTCGGTTATTATCCTGATTTCCGTGGAACAGCTTATCGGCACATCTATCTGGCTGCTGTTGTGCTTTACTTTGCCGGGAAGAATTGCGCTTGCGGCAATCCTTATTATATTCGGCCTGTTATACCGTCAGGTGCGTAATATGGATCGTTAAGCGGATAAAGTCCTGGAAAATCAGAGAGGAGGAAAGATGGACAGTAATAATATTCATTTATTGGTGCGTTTTCTGTCACTTATTATGACGGCGGATGTCTTTGGCATCATATTTGCCTTGGCTTTTTCCGGGAAGCCGGTAAAGCTGTGGCTGAATGCCTATGAGGAGTTTCGCGGATATCTTTCCGCCAGACGGTATGGAGTGCTTGATTATGGTAAAGCGGAGCGTTTTTTAAAAAAGAACGGCGCGGAGTACCATTTTGGTAAATGGATGGAACCGTTAAGCTTTACCGCGGTCAGGATTACCGCCGGCGGAATGGGATTGCTTACGGGGTCCTATTTTGGTCTGCTTTATGGATTGCTCCTGGGGACTTTATTCTTTTTTCTGCCCAATATCTTATTGGTATATTTGAATAACAAGGATAATGAGCGGCTGCTTCCGGAGCTTAAGCTGGTATATCAGGCTTTGGCCATACAAATCAAAGCCGGTGTATACATAACCGATGCCTTGGCGGAATGCTACGGGAGTGTACAGGAAGAACGTCTTAGGATGGCATTGCTTGAATTGTCCGGGGATATTGTCATGAAATCCGATATGGATGATGCACTGGAGCAATTCCAGGAAAAGTTTGACAACCGTTATGTTGACTCCCTGTGTATTACGATAATCCAAGCCATGGAATCCGGCCAGGCGATTTCCCTCTTAGCGGATATTGCAGAACAAATCAAGGATATGGAGGAAGCGGTAATGAGTCGTAAGAAAAGTGCCCTGGATCGCAGTATCACCTTTTACCAGCTGGGGATTTTATGTATCATCCTGGCAATTGTGCTCTATGCCTGCATTGCTCATATGTTTGCGGCTGCGGATATTTTTTGAAAATAGTGTTTTTTAAAAATAGTGTTAGGAGAAATTCTAAGGTGTCAAAGAATGCCGCCTAATCTATAGAATGGAGGATTTAATAATAAATGGTTAAATTAATACGTTATCGAATCAGAAAAAAAGCTCAGTTATTCCGGGATAATATTTTGTTCCGGAAAAGTGCCGGAATTGATGGAATTTTGGTCACTGTGGGATTGTGTATCATTGCATTGCTCCTGTGCGTGGTTATGAAGGACAAGCTATCAGCGTTCATTGAAACCATAGTAAGTTCCCTGACAAATAAAGCAACCGGTATTTTAGGCGGAGTCTGACCATGCGGCAACGAAATATTACGGTAAAGAAAAGCAGCGGTTCAGTAACGGATGTGTTGTCCGTTGTTATCTGTATGATTGCCATGTCGA